>Ga0255336_100091_pt1 | contig 218370 bp, 175 predicted proteins | sample MeOH1_35cm_T3_17_FD_189102 | JGI IMG/M metagenome (GOLD analysis project Ga0255336, IMG submission 189102) | Sandy soil microbial communities from University of British Columbia, Vancouver, Canada - MeOH1_35cm_T3_179 | ecosystem: Engineered > Artificial ecosystem > Sand microcosm > Unclassified... | reverse complement strand
GTTGCAAAGCGCCGCTATGCGGTGGGCGTGGGGAGCATTCTGGAATTGCTGAACGCACAGAAGGCGCTTTCCGAGGCCAGACAGCAACGCATCCAGGCGCTGACCGACTGGCGCGTGGCACGGCTCCAACTGGCCGCGAAGATTGGGCGTCTGAATGCCGGCGATTTGCCCACGGAACACAGTCCGACGCACTAGTCAGGTCTGACGCGGCTGCATGGCTGTACGCCGGCCGATTCGCTCGCACGAGCATCCCACAAAAAGCCCGATGCGAGCGCCTGAAGATTTGCGCCCTACTTCTCCTCCCCCTCGCGACTCTTGAACAGCCGCGCGCTCGACAGAATAGCAAGCGCAATCGCCACGCTAAGAATCGCCGTCGCTTCGCGCCCCAACCCCGCCGCCACGCCGACGCCTGCGCTCAACCACAAGCTCGCTGCCGTCGTCAGGCCACGCACCTCGCGTTCGGCACTGAGCTTGATGATCGCGCCCGCGCCGAGAAAACCGACGCCGGACACGAGGCCTTGCAGCACCCGGCTCATATTGTCCTGCGAAAAACCGGCCTGCAACGGCACGACCACGAACAAGGCCGCGCCGACCGACACCATCATATGCGTGCGCATGCCGGCGTCGCGCCGTGACATCTCACGCTCGAATCCGAGTATGCCGCCGAGTATCAATGCGAGTCCGAGGCGCATCAGCACCTGAGTGACGTCGGCCGCGCTGCCGAGATCGGAGAATTCTGCCCGCGCAGTTCCCCACACCACGTGCCACCAGTTGCTCATTACATTTACCCGACGTTCCGGAAAACGCCAAGCATACGGCAATATCGCGGCACCGCGCGCTTCACCCTGCCGATGTCTTCTTCACGAACGCGCTCACTACGGCCTCCAGTTCTTTCGTGATCGTCGTCATCACGCCGGCCACCACGGCGAATTCGCGCCCGGTCACGTGCGCGCGGCTCGCCACGATCTGTCCGTTGAACGAAACGATATGCGCTTCTTTCGCGATCGCCTTGATCCGCTCGATCAGTTGCTGCTGCTCTTTCTTCTGCAAGCGCGCTATCCGCCGGCTCTCCTGCTCGTACACGGCCGTGACGCCGTGCAGATGCGTCAGCAACGGATCGACGGAATCGACCAGGGCCTTCAATGCATCGTCCGCGCGCGGCGACGCACGCCCGATCGCCTCCAACGCGGTCGAAGCCAGTGCGATAAATTCCGCGATCTTCGCGGCCACTTGGCCGCTGCCGTGAAATGCGTCGCGCAGCGCCGGGGAAAACAGTCCAGGCAAGCCGTCGCGGCCTCGCGTCAGCGCCGTATGACTGTCAGCGAACGTGTTCAACGTGTCGCGCGCAATCGCGAGCGCACCGTCGAACTGCTGGAACGCCAGTATCGCTTTCAACACAATGCGCTGCGAGAGCATCCGCTGACGCCCCGCCATGTTGATCAACGAGCTCAACACCTCGCTGGAGACGTCCGCGTCGGACAGTGGCGCCTGAACCCGTTCTGTCGTGATGCTCATGTCAACTTCTTATGATGGTTGATCGGCTCTGTCGCGTGTGACCCGGCTTCCGCATCAACGCGGCGGCCGGATCGGGAGCGCTACTCCGCTCCACGCCACACCACTACTCCGTTGCGTGCGCATGCATCACGCCGGAGTGCATCGACCACGCCATCCACGGGCGGCGCAGCGCGACGATCGCGAGGAACGCGCATGCGGCCAGCACGCCGAACGTTGCAAAGCCCATCTGATAGCTGCCCGTGCTTTCCTTTGCGATACCCATCACGACCGGCAGATAGAATCCGCCGATGCCGCCCGCGGCGCCGACAATGCCCGACATCAGACCCGTGCGGCCGGCCCAGCGATGCGGCACCAACTGGAAAGTCGCGCCGTTGCCGAGACCGAAGGCCACATACAGGACCAACAGCAGCGCAATGCCGCCCGCCATTGCAGGCATGGCTGCGGCGAACACGAAGTCGCACAACGAGATGATTGCGAGCAGAAAAGTCAGCGCGCGCACACCGGACACCTTGTCGGCGATCAGGCCGCCGAGCGGACGCACCATCGCGCCCGTCGCGGCGAGCAGCGCCATGAAGAGACCGGCGTCGATCTTCGAGAGCTGATAGAGGTTGGTGAGAAGCAGCGAAACATACGAGGACATGCCGACGAAACCACCGAACGTAATGCTGTACACCAGCATGATCGCCCACGTGTCACGCTCGGCCAGCACCGCGCGATAGCGCTTGGGCAGCACCGCGATCGCCAGCAAAGCGCCAATCACGGGCAACAGCAGCACACCGGTCTTGCCGGAGCCGAACATGCCGGCTTCGACCAGCAGCACCAGCACGATCAATCCGACCAGCGTCACTGCAAAGCTGCCGGATGCGCGCAGCACGCTGCCCGATTTCACGCCGGAATCGTTGGCCCAGAAATAGAGCGTGATTGCCGCGATCGCGAGCAACGGCAGTGCGCCGCCGGCGGCCATCTGCCAGCCGTAGTGCGTAGCCAGTTGCGGGAACAGGAAGCCGTCGAGCACCGCGCCGATATTGCCGGCCGCCGCGAGGCCCAACACGAGGCCTTGCACCTTCGGCGGATAGTTGCTGCCGGCCATCGGCAGCGCCACGGCGAAACTCGCACCGCCAACACCGAGGAATACGCCGAGCACCAGCAGCACGGTGTACGACGGCACAGACGGCATCAGCGGCAGCACGATGGTCGGCACCGCCGAAAGCAGCACGCCCATCAACGCAATGCGCTTGCCGTGCGCGGACTGATACAGGTTACCGAGCGTGACACGCAGAATCGCGGCCGAAAGCACCGGCACCGCCACCAGCAAACCTTGTTGCGCGGGCGTCATCGCAATGCTCTTGCTGATGAACGGCGCGAGCGGTCCATACAGAACCCAGACGGTAAAGCCGGTGTCGAAATAGAGGAAACACGCCACCAGCGCGCGCCAGTCCCCACTCTTTAGGGAGCTCATCACGTTTTTCATCAGATATCCTCACAATGCTGATTTTTCGACTATCCGGCAGATCGCGCCACGCGCTACGCACCGGAATGATCACGATGTTGAAAACCGGCATGAACATGCAACCTCCATGCCATCCGGCTCCTTCTTTTGAAGCATTACTGCGTACTCTTTGAAACCTTGAAATGTCGACTGCGCACGCGGCGCTTGAAACAGTCCGGCTATCAATAAACATCGCGTGCGTAGCGTTTTTCCTGCGCGAGGCGGCCCACGTATTCGAGTGCCTTTTCGTCACTCATGCCGCCGTGTCGCGCCACGACTTCCTTGAGCGCCGCATCGACATCTTTCGCCATCCGGTTGGCGTCGCCGCATACGTAGAAATGCGCACCGTCTTCGAGCCACGCCCACAATTGCGCACCCTGCTCGCGCATGCGGTCCTGCACGTAGACCTTGTCCGCCTGGTCGCGTGAAAAGGCGACGTCGAGTCGGGTCAGTACACCGCTGTCGCGCATCGATTCGAGTTCGTCGCGATAGTAGAAATCAGACGCGGCGTGCTGCTCGCCGAAGAACAGCCAGTTGCGTCCTGTGTCGCCTCGTGCACGCCGCTCGTGCAGAAAGCCGCGAAACGGTGCAACGCCGGTGCCGGGACCGACCATGATCATCGGCGTGTCCGAACCATGAGGAGGACGAAAGTGTGCGGACTTCTGCACGAACACGGGCACGTTGACATCGAGAGCACGGTCGGCGAGAAAAGTCGACGACACGCCTTTGCGATGACGGCGGCCGTTGCTGTAACGCACTGCGGAAACCGTCAGATGAACTTCGCCCGCATGCGCTTTCGGACTCGACGCAATCGAATACAGCCGGGGTTGCAGACGCTTGAGCATGCCGGTCAATTCGCTTGCCGTGAGACTCACAGGAAATTCATGCAGCACGTCGGCGATCTGCTGGCCCCACAACCACTGTTTGAGGTCGGCCTTGCGATCCGGCGCCAGCAGATCACGCAGCGCGCCGTTATTGCTGCGTGCCGCAACAAACGCAAGCAGGTCCGGATTCGGCCGCGCGATCTCGTAGTGTTTGCCGAGCGCATCGGCAAGACGCATCTCTCCGGCGCCCGCCACGTTCACCGCGGCGTCCGCGCTCAGACCGCTCAGGCCGATCAATTCGTCGACCAGTTCGGGACAGTTGCTCGGCCAGACACCGAGTGCGTCGCCCGCTTCGTATTCGAGCTCCGAGCCGCCCGTATGCAACGAGACGTAGCGCGTATCTTTTGCCGCGCCCTGCTTGTTCAGGCGCAGATTGCTGACGAGCCGCGACGCGGCCGGCCGCGTTTTGGTGGGCACCGTGCCCGGCACCACGGCATTGACCATACCGCCCGCCGGCACGGCATACAGCGCGGCATCTTCTTCCTTGATCCGCACGATGATGCGTTCAAGCCACGCGTCCGCGCTTTCCTGATACTCGCTATCGCAGTCGACGCGATCCATCAGCCGCAGCGCGCCTTGCCCGGCGAGCCGCTCGTCGAGACGGCGGCCGTGACCGCAGAACTGGTCATAGTTGCGATCGCCGAGCGCGAGCACCGCGAAGCGTACGCCGTCGAGCCGGGGCGCGCCCTCGCCGCTCAATTGCGTCCAGAAACTTTGTGCGTTGTCGGGTGGGTCGCCATCGCCGAAGGTGCTTGTCATCAGCAGCACGTATTGGGCTTTGGCGAGCGCCGCAGCGGGATAATCCGCCATGCACGACGTGCGGATTTCAAATCCCGATTCCATCAGACGGGTGGCATAGCTTTCGGTCAGCGACTCGGTGTTGCCGGTTTGCGAGGCCCACAGCAGAGTAACCTTGGGACGCGCGCGCACGATCCGCACGCCGGACGCGTGAGACGCATCCGCATGTGACACCGCAAGCGTAGCGGCCGACGCGGCGGGAACCATCGCGCTGCGGCTATACAGACCGGCAAGCAAACCATCCACGTACAGACGGCTGGTCGTATCGAACGGCGCATTGCCGGGCAGAACCGGCGTGCTGTCGATACCTTTTGCTTCCGCTGAACGCAGTCCGCTGACGAAGCCGGCAAGGTAGAGCCGCTGCTGGTCGGTGAATGAAGGCGCGGGTGTCGGCAGCAACTGCAACAGGCTCGTGAGTGCATCGATACGGGGCATATCCAGATCCTCGGCGCTTGCCGATACGGTGTTCACGGGCGCCGCGCTCACGGCAACCGCAACGGATGCATCGGCGATCGTTGTATCGTCGTCATTCAGAAGCGGCTGCCTGCTGTCGGCCGCCACCGGACTCAGCGCGACCGCGCAGAACTTGAGTTCGGGCTGCTGCGAGATCAGGTCGACGGCATCGCTGGTTACGGCGTTGATGCACAGGTCGTCGCCGAATACATCGTTCCAGTGCATCGGCGCAAAGCAACTGCCCGCGCTCACGCGTTCGGTCACGACAGCCGGCAACACCGCGCGGCCCCGGCGCGAACGAATCTCCACCGGGTCGTGTGGCTTGATGCCGAGCGTGGCGGCATCTTCGGGATGAATCTCGACGAACGGGGCCGGGTTCAGCTTGTTGAGCATCGCGACCTTGCCGGTCTTGGTCATGGTGTGCCATTGATGCTGCAAGCGGCCCGTATTCAGTACGATCGGAAACTCACGATCCGGCAATTCCGCCGGCGCTGCATAGGCACGCGCGAAGAACACCGCCTTGCCGCTCGTGGTGGGAAAAACAAGCCGCGGACGGCTGCCGTCCGGCAATTCCTTGAGTGCCTGGCTCACGCCGTCGTTGAGATAGCGAACCGGATTGCGCTCCGCTGATTCGTCCGATGCAAGCGGCCACTGCAACGGCATTTCCTTCAACCGGCGATGGCTCGCGCCGCGCAGGTCGTAGCCCGTCTTCGGATTCGACACGCGGGTGATTTCCGCGAAAACTTCCTCGGCGCTCGCGTAGGTGAAGCTTTCGGCGTAACCCATTTCGCAGGCGATACGCGCGATGATCTGCCAGTCCGGCAGCGCGGCGCCCGGCGGCTCGATGCCCTTTTGCATCAGCGTGAGATTGCGCTCCGAGTTGATCATCACGCCTTCGGCTTCAGCCCAGAGCGCGCCGGGCAATAACACGTCGGCATAGCGGTTGGTCTCGGTGTCGAGGAAAGCGTCTTGCGCTATCACGAGTTGCGCCGCACGCAATCCGTCGATCGCGTTCTGGCGATTCGCCACGCTCGCCACCGGATTCGTGCAGATGATCCAGCACGCCTTGATCTCGCCCGCCGCCATGCGCGTGAACATGTCGATGGTGCCGTTGCCCGCTTCGGGCTTGAGCGTGCCCTTCGGAATGCGCCATAGGTCTTCGATAAACGCGCGGTCTTCTTCGACCAGCACCGAACGCTGGCCCGGCAAACCCGGCCCCATGTAACCCATTTCGCGGCCGCCCATTGCGTTGGGCTGGCCGGTCAACGAAAACGGCCCGCTGCCGCGCCGGCAGATCTTGCCCGTCGCGAGATGCAGATTGCAGATCGCGTTGGTGTGCCATGTGCCGTGCGTGCTCTGATTCAGGCCCATCGTCCAGCAACTGATCCACTCGTTGGCTGTGCCGATCATCTGTGCGGCCGCACGGATTTCGTCGGCGGCAAGGCCGGTGATCTGCGCGACTTTCTCCGGCGTGTAGTCGGCGAGAAACGCGGGCATCGCATCCCAGCCTTCGGTGGCCTCGGCGATAAAAGCGGCATCAGTATGGCCGTTTTCGTGCAGCAGATGCAGCAGGCCATTGAGCAACGCGAGATCGGTGCCCGGCTTGATCTGCATGAAAAGATCGGCCTTCTCCGCCGTCGTGTTGCGGCGCGGATCGACGACGATCAGTTTGGCGCCGGCCTTCACGCGATCCATCATGCGCAGGAACAGAATCGGGTGACAGTCGGCCATATTCGCGCCGATCACGAAGAACAGGTCGGCGTGATCGATATCTTCGTACGATCCCGGCGGGCCGTCCGCGCCGAGCGAGAGTTTGTAGCCGCTGCCCGCGCTCGCCATGCACAGGCGCGAATTCGATTCGATGTTGTTGGTGCCGACAAAACCTTTGGCAAGCTTGTTGACGAGGTATTGCGCCTCGATCGACATCTGCCCGGAAACGTAGAACGACAGCGCGTCCGGTCCATGTTCATCGAGCAGGCCGCGCAAACGCGCTGCCGTGGTGCTGATCGCCTGCGTCATGGGCAACGGCACCGGATCCTGACCGCGCGCATGACGCACGAACGCGCCCTCCAGACGTCCCGACTTGCGCAACGCGACGTGCGCCGACTGGCCCTTCGTGCACAGCCGTCCGAAATTGGCCGGATGCTCCTTGTCACCGGAGATTTTCACCACCTGGCCGCCCTCGACGTGCAGCACCATGCCGCAGCCAACGCCGCAGTAGGGGCACACGGTTTTTACGCTGGTGGATGACATGGCGGGCAACGTGGTTCGAAAAAAGTTTCAGACGATCAGCCGCTCAGACGGCGACCCACACCTGGCCGTTTTCCACTCGCGCGGCGAACGCGTCAACGGAATACGCCGGTGTTTCCAGACACTCGCCGGTCCGCAGGTCGAAGTGATGCTTGTAGATCGGCGAGGCGACCACGATGCGTTCACCGAGGCTGCCGATCAGCCCGCGCGAAAGCACCGCCGCCTGCGAGCCCGGGTCGAAGTTTTCGATCGCGTAGACGGTGACGTCAGCGTCACCGCCGCCGGTCACGTGAAAAACCGCCACCTGCTCGCCGTTGACGAGCGCGCAAACACCCGTGTTGGGCACGATGTCGTCGAGCTGGCAAACGGGCGTCCAGGGGCGTGGCAGGCGATCGTTGTTCATGGCGGAAGTCCTTGGTGAATAGTGCAGATCAATCAGACGGTTTCGGCGACCACGGGAATCGCGGCGAGCTTCGAGCGTCGCTCGGCGGGCGTGGCCGGTCGGATCTGACCACGTTCCTCCACGAAAGCGATGTTGCTGTCGGACTCGCTGCTGTTGACGAAATGACGGAAGCGCTTGCGCGTTTCGGGATCGGTGACAGCCTTCTTCCATTCGCACTCGTAGGTGTCGACCACGTGCTGCATCTCCGACTCGAGTTCGCCGGCCACCCCGAGACGATCGTTGACGACCACGTCGATCAGATATTCAAGGCCGCCCTCGAGGTTGTCGCGCCACACGCTGGTGCGTTGCAGACGATCGGCGGTGCGCACGTAGAACATCAGGAAGCGGTCGATGTAGCGCACCAGCGTTTCCTGATCGAGGTCCGATGCGAGCAGTTCAGCGTGGCGCGGTTTCATGCCGCCGTTGCCGCACACATAGAGATTCCAGCCCTTCTCGGTCGCGATGATGCCGACGTCCTTGCCCTGCGCTTCCGCGCATTCACGCGTGCAGCCCGACACGCCGAACTTGATCTTGTGCGGCGTGCGCAGACCCTTGTAGCGGTTCTCGATCTCGACCGCGAGACCCACCGAATCGCCTACGCCATAGCGGCACCACGTCGAACCGACACACGACTTCACGGTGCGCAGCGACTTGCCGTACGCGTGACCGGATTCGAAACCGGCGGCGATCAGTTCTTCCCAGATGAGCGGCAATTGTTCGACGCGCGCGCCGAACAGATCGACGCGCTGACCGCCGGTGATCTTCGTGTAGAGGCCGTATTTCTTCGCCACCTGGCCGACCGCGATCAAACCGTCGGGCGTCACTTCGCCGCCCGCCATACGCGGCACGACCGAATAGGTGCCGTCGCGCTGGATGTTGGCAAGGTAGTAGTCGTTGGTGTCCTGCAACGCGGCGTGTTCCTTCTTCAGCACGAACTCGTTCCAGCACGACGCGAGAATGCTCGCCACCACCGGCTTGCAGATATCGCAACCGAGACCGTGGCCGTGCTTCGCGAGCAGTGCGCCGAAGCTGCGCACGCCTTCCACACGCACGATGTGATACAGCTCCTGGCGCGAATACGGGAAGTGCTCGCAAACGTGATTGTTGACCACGAGACCCTGCTTCTTCATCTCGGCCTTCATCACCTGGGTAACGAGCGGCACGCAGCCGCCGCACGAGGTGCCGGCGCCGGTCGCGCCTTTGAGCGCGCCGATGTCGGTCGCGCCCGCGCAGACGGCGGCGCATAGCTCGCCCTTCGAGACGTTGTTGCACGAGCAGATCTGCGCGCCGGCGGGCAACGCCTCGACGCCGAGCGCGGGCTTCGCGTTGCCGTCCGCCTGCGGCAGGATCAGGAATTCAGGCGATGCCGGCAACTCGATGCGGTTCAGCATCATCTGCAGCAGCGTGCCGTACTCGCCCGCATCGCCCACCATCACGCCGCCCAGCAGGTATTTGCCGCATTCGGACACCACCAGTTTCTTGTAGACCTGCTTGCGTTCGTCGCTGAACTGGTAGGCGCGGCTACCCGGCGTGCTGCCATGCGCATCGCCGATGCTCGCCACGTCCACGCCCATCAGCTTGAGCTTGGTGCTCATGTCGGCGCCGGCGAATTCAGCCGCGCCACCGAGCAATTGCTTCGCCACCGCGCGGGCCATTTCATAACCGGGCGCCACGAGGCCGAACAGTTGGCCGTTCCACAGCGCGCATTCGCCGATCGCATAGATGTGCGGATCGCTGGTGCAGCACGCGTTATCGATCACGATGCCGCCGCGCGCGCCGAGCGTCAGGCCGCTTTCGCGCGCCAGATCGTCACGCGGACGGATGCCCGCTGAGAACACGATCATGTCGGTGTCGAGATGGCTGCCGTCCGCGAATTGCATGCGGTGCGTGCCCGCTTCGCCGTCCACGATCGCCGTGGTGTTCTTCTGCGTATGCACCGTCACGCCCAGCTCTTCGATCTTCGTGCGCAGCACGCGGCCGCCGCCGTCGTCCACCTGCACGGCCATCAGACGCGGCGCGAATTCGACCACGTGGGTTTGCAGACCCATGTCGCGCAGTGCCTTCGCGCATTCGAGACCAAGCAAGCCGCCGCCGACCACCGTGCCCGTCTTCGAGCGCGCACCGCATTCATGCATGGCTTCGAGATCGTCGATGGTTCGGTACACGAAGCAATCGGCGCGCTCTCGCCCCTGCACGGGCGGCACGAACGGATAGGAGCCGGTGGCGAAAACCAGCTTGTCATAAGGCAATGTTTCACCCGTCGATACCGTCACGGTGCGCGCATCGCGATCGATCGCCACGGCTTTCGCGTTCAGCTTGAGCAGCACGTTCTGGCGTTCGAAGAAACCCGGCTCGACCAGCGACAGATCGTCCGCCGTCTTGCCCGCGAAAAACTCGGACAGGTGCACGCGGTCGTAGGCCGGCCTCGACTCTTCGCACAGCACCGTGATGTCGAGGCCGTGCGCGGCGTCTTGTGCGAGGCACTCGACCAGTTTGTGCCCGACCATGCCGTGACCGATAACGATGATTTTCATGAGCGCGGTTTCCTCAATGTGCTGGTTGCGGGCGCCGTCTTGCGGCATGGGGCGAAAGCGATCCGGAAATAAAAACGGCGTCCCGCGAACCCAGTCGATGACTGAATTCGGGGGACGCCGTTGTCCTGACCTGTCCTGCGGCGAGTACTTTGTGTTGCACTCGCGACGGATCCACGTTGATCCGATGGCACGGCTTAATGCAAGGCCTGTGCCAATTGCAGGAAACGCGTGGGGAAAGGCCGCTGTGCGGGGCTTCGGGGCAAATGGCACGCGCGTGCGGTGAACCCGGCGCGCGACGCGTTTCGATGCAGCGAAGCACACGTATGGTGCGACGCAGCACTGTGTGCGTGCGAGGTGCGGGCACGCAAGCGGTGCGTTGGCAGGCGTTTTTTGCGGTGGCGGCGAGGCGCGGCAAGGCATCGAGCGTCCGTTGTCGATGCGTGGCGTAGTCCTTGCATAACTCTGCATACCGTCATGGCAATGCAGCGGCCCTGACACGCAATACGTACCAATCCCGGACGAACCACAACGCGGTGTTTCGTCCCACTCGAAGTCGGGAAGCAGTACCCACCAGGTAGCAAACGGACAACGGCGTCCCCTCGTGACCATCGCGAGCGGACGCCGTTTTTTTATTTGGCGCCGGCGATTCAACTATCGCCGGCCGACACAAAAGCGAAGGACATCGCGATGAACCCGAACACCGGCAAGGTCACCTTATTGAGCGCAGGCCCGGGCGATCTCGATCTGCTCACGCTGAAAGCCGCGAAAGCGCTGGCGGCCGCCGACGTCGTGCTGCTGGACGACCTCGCGAATCCCGAGATCGTGACGCTGGCGCCGCAAGCACGGGTGATCCACGTCGGCAAGCGCGGCGGCTGCCGGTCTACGCCGCAAGCGTTTATCGAACGCCTGATGCGGCGCTACGCGCTCAAGGGCTTGCACGTGGTTCGCGTCAAGGGCGGCGAAGCGCTGCTGTTCGGGCGTGCCGGCGAGGAGCTCGCCGCATTACGCGGCGCCAATATTCCGGTGGAAATCGTCAACGGCATCTCGTCGGGATTCGCGGCCGCCGCAGGGCTGGGCATTTCGCTCACGCACCGCCGCCATTGCCACGGCGTGAGTTTCGTCACCGCGCACACGGAAGATCACGGCGAGCCCGATTGGGCCGCATTGGCGGCGACCGGCACCACGTTGGCCATCTATATGGGGATGCGGCGCATCGACAGTATTGCGGCCGCGTTGCTCGCGAGCCTGCCCGCCGACACGCCGGCCGCCGTCGTGCAGTGGGCTGGGGGCGGCAACGAGCGGCGCCTGATGAGCCGCCTCGATCGCCTTGCCGTGGATGCGGTGAGCGCGGGCTTCGGCAGCCCTGCGGTCATTCTGGTGGGCAGTGCGATCGGCGAGAGCGTTGAACGCGCATGGGGAGAAGACAGCGCATGGCGCGATGAAAAGGAGGCCATGCACACCGACATGCGGATCGCGCGAGAGGCAATTGCGCAGGCCGCGTAAACGGGCACACGCGGGGCACACGCGCGCCACACGCAGGGCACACGCAGGCACGCGCGCACAGATTACCGAAACGGCTACCGTCGGAAAGAATGATCGATGCGCAAATGCCGTCGCCCAGCTTGTAGATTCGCTTCGCGCAACGTCCGTTATGAACCGGATCCTTGCGATATATATCGTCGATACCCAGCCTGAAAGCACACTTTCCCAAGCCTGATTTCTATCAGGACTTCAAATTGCTCACTAAACAGGAACACAAGGAACATAACCTGAGGGAAATCGGATGGCCCATCAACGAGCCGCACGCCTTCTGATCGCCGACGACGACGCGAATCTGCTGGCCGCTTACGTACTCTTTTTCACCGCGCATGGTTTCGACATCCGGACCGCGCGCAACGGCCTCGACGCGCTGGCCCAGTACTGCGACTGGCATCCGGATGCCGCCTTGCTGGACGTCGAAATGCCGCGTCTGGACGGGCGCGCGGTGGCGCGGCGAATCCGCTACGTGGGCGACGTGCCGGCGCCCACGCTGGTCGCGGTCACGGGGCTCGAACGTGCCGAGGAAAGAAGCGAGTCGCTGCGCTCGGGCTTCAACCATCATTTCGTCAAGCCGGTGCCTATGCCGGTGATTCTCGCGGCATTGAGCGGGCTCGTGCGACATTAGCCGTGCTGTGCCGGTAAATGCTGCACTCTGCAACGACGTTTTCGACCGCGTTCGCCCCCGACCACCGCCCTCAGTCGCCGAAGCCCAGTTCCGCTTCCACCGACTGCCCTACCCTCAGCCACTGTCCAGCCCCGCTCGCGACGAGCGCGTTATTGCCGAACGTTATCGCCCCGTCTCGCTGCGGATTCGCGCGGTAGACACTCATCGTGTCGGTCGGCTCGTTCGGCCAGTCCGGATCGGGCGCGCCTTTCGCCTGGTCGATGGTGGGCATAGGACAGCGCGAGCACGGCTTGACCAGTTGCAGTTGCACGTTCTCGCCCGCGTCTCCGTCCACGCTCAGCGTCTCCACATAGTCTTCCTCGTACGCGTCGAGCCCTGTCAGCACGACATTCGGGCGGAACCGGTCGATCGGAATCGCCGGTGCGCCCTTGCCGTTCAGGCGCGTATTCAGATCGTCGAGCGATGCCTGGCCGATCACCAGCAGCGGAAAACCATCGGCGAAATAGGTGGTTGCGCCGCCCACGCTATCCGTATAGCCGGGATCGACAATGCGTTCGTGCCCGGGATCGAAGCGCAGAAGCCGCGCGGGGACGCCGAGAAACGCCGAGAACCACGCCGCGCTTGCCGCGCCGGTGTCGAGTCCGTACGCGGCATCGCGCCAGACCTTGGTCTGTATCGCGGGCGCCGCATCGAGCCGCGCGGCATTCAATGGCGTGCGCAACTCGCTCATGCCGGGCGCGCGGATCACGAGGTCTTCGGCGCCGATTTCGACCTTGATCAAGGCCATGCGCGGATACGCGCGCTGCGTGAGCATGGCGCCGGCCGGGTCGGTGACCATCCAGCAGCGGTCGTATTCGAGGCCGGTGGCGAGCAGGCGCGCCTCATGCAGCGCAATGCCCGCGCAGGATTTGATCGGATAGACAAAGAGCTCGCTAATGGTCGCCATGAAGTGGGGGCACGAGGGGAGCGTGCGAATTGTTGTGTTTAAGGCCCGATTGTAAAGCCCTCTACTCCCATCCTTCCAGCCGTAATGTCGCGCGTACCAGCCGCTGCTCTTCCTGCTCGATTTCGCGCAGGTTCGCGCACACGCTTTCGATGTGATCGGCCGCCGCCCTGCGCGCCTGTTCGGGCAGCTTGCCGGTCACGGCGTTATAGAGCCGCGCGTGCTGACGGTCGATCACCCGCTTTTGCGGCACACGGTGATAGAGATTGTTCACGGACGCGAACACCGAACTCAGCAGCAGGTCGGTCAACGAGCTCAACGTATGCACCAGCACCGGGTTATGCGAGGCCTCGCAGATCGCCAGGTGAAATGCGTGGTCGAGCCGCGCGTGCGTCGAGGCACTCGTTTCGGTGCCCTGGGCCGCAATCATCTCCTCGTAGCGGCGCGTGATCAGCACGAAGTCGGCGGGCGTGCCGCGCAGCGCGGCGAGCCGTGCGGATTCCGCTTCCAGCAGCGCGCGCACCTCGAACAGATCGTAGAGCGTGCGCGGTTGCGAACCGAGCAGATGCATTAGCGGCGTGAGGGCCGGCTGCGCGCTGAGGCTCGCGACGAACGAGCCCCTGCCATGCGAAGTCTCGATGATGCCGCGCGCCCGCAGCAGCTTGAGCCCTTCACGCAGCGCCGTACGCGAGACGCCAAGCTTGTCGGTGAGGCGCCGCTCGGACGGCAGCGCCTGCCCCGTTTTCAGCACGCCGTCGACGATCAGCCGCTCGATACGCTCCGCCACCACGTCCGCGACCTGCCTTGAGTTGTTCGAATCCGCTGTCTGCATCGCTCATTCCCAACTGGTACGACCACTACGAGATGCTAACACGCACGACCCGGATAGGCAGGATACAGGCCATATCCATCAGTGGTTTTCATGAAACTGATCATGTAACGGCATTTCAAAAACTGGTACGACCACTTCCCGCAACCGTCGACAGCGATGCGCGCAGCCGCAACAATCTCTCTGGCAACACGCCCGCGCGCCCGCGCCCACGGGCATTCCGGCCGCTTCCAGCAAGTTCCGGCGAAGCGCGGCTTGAGGAGACACCCCATGAGTTACCAATACGATGAACGCGTCGACGGCCCGCTCGCGACGCACGACAAAGCCACCGTCGTCGCACAATTGCAGGCGCTGATCCCCGATCTGCAACTCCTTCACGAACAGGAAGATCTGCGTCCGTTCGAATGCGACGGCCTCGCCGCCTATCGCGCAACGCCCATGATGGTCGCGCTGCCCGACAAGGTCGAACAGGTCGAGGCGCTGCTGAAATTCGCCAACGCTCACAAGATTCCGGTGGTCGCGCGCGGTGCCGGCACCGGTTTGTCGGGCGGCGCGCTGCCGCTGGACAAAGGCATTCTGCTGGTGATGGCGCGCTTTAACCGGATTCTCGAAGTCGATCCCGAGGCCTGCGTGGCGCGCGTTCAGCCCGGCGTGCGCAATCTCGCGATTTCGCAGGCCGCGGCGCCACATGGCCTCTACTACGCGCCCGACCCGTCGTCGCAGATTGCCTGCTCGATCGGCGGCAATGTCGCGGAAAACGCGGGCGGCGTGCATTGCCTGAAGTACGGGCTGACCGTCAATAACATCCTCAAGCTCGAGATTCTCACTATCGACGGCGAGCGCATCACGCTCGGCTCGGACGCGCTCGACGCGCCGGGTTTCGACTTCCTCGCGCTCTTCACCGGCTCGGAAGGCATGCTCGGCATCGTCACCGAAGTCACGGTGAAGCTGCTCACCAAACCGCAAAGCGCGAAAGTGCTGCTGGCCAGTTTTGACGACGTCGAAAAAGCCGGCGCGGCGGTCGCCCAGATCATCGGCGCGGGCGTGATTCCGGGCGGCCTCGAAATGATGGACAACCTCGCGATCCGCGCGGCGGAAGACTTCATCCACGCGGGCTATCCGGTCGACGCCGAAGCGATCCTGCTGTGCGAAGTCGACGGCGTGGAAAGCGACGTGCGCGAAGACGTGGCCTGCGTGGAAGCGCTGCTGCGCGCGGCCGGCGCCACCGACATCCGTCTCGCGAAAGACGAGGCCGAACGGCAGCGCTTCTGGGCTGGCCGCAAGAACGCGTTCCCCGCCGTGGGCCGCATCTCGCCCGATTACTACTGCATGGACGGCACGATTCCGCGCCGCGAATTGCCGCGCGTGCTCAAAGGCATCGAAGACCTCTCGAAGGAATACGGCCTGCAAGTCGCCAACGTATTTCATGCCGGCGACGGCAACATGCATCCGCTGATCCTGTTCGATGCCAACGCGCCCGGCGAAACCGAACGCGCCGAAGCGATCGGCGCGCGCATTCTCGAACTGTGCGTGGCGGTGGGCGGCAGCATCACCGGCGAACACGGTGTGGGCCGCGAAAAGATCAACCAGATGTGCGCGCAATTCAATAGCGACGAACTCACCTTCTTCCACGCATTGAAAGCCGCATTCGATCCGCAAGGCCTCCTCAACCCCGGCAAGAACGTACCGACCTTGCACCGCTGCGCCGAATTCGGCTCGATGCACGTGCATCACGGCGCGCTGCCCTTTCCCGAACTGGAGCGTTTCTGATGCGCATCGAACCCGTCCCGATGGACGATAGCGAACGGCTCGTCGTCGAAGTTTCGCAAGCGCTCGCGAGCAACGCGCCGCTCAGGATTCGCGGCGGCGACAGCAAGGCGTTTCTCGGTCGTCCCGTGCAAGGCACGCCGATCGACACGCGCTCGCATCGTGGCGTGGTGAGCTACGACCCGACCGAACTCGTGATCACCGCGCGCGCCGGCACGCCGCTCGCCGAACTCACCGCCACGCTCGATGCCGCCGGACAGATGCTCCCTTGCGAGCCGCCGGCCTTCGGCGGCGCGGCCACCGTCGGCGGCATGGTCGCGGCCGGATTGGCCGGTCCGCGCCGGCCGTGGTCCGGTTCGGTGCGCGACTTCGTGCTGGGCTGCCGCGTGATCACCGGCGAGGCGAAGCATCTGCGCTTTGGCGGCGAAGTGATGAAGAACGTGGCGGGCTACGACGTGTCGCGTTTGCTCGCGGGCAGCTTCGGCTGCCTCGGTCTGATCACGGAAGTCTCGCTGAAAGTGCTGCCCAAACCGCGCGCGCTCAGTTGTCTCACCGTGGATCTGGAAGCGGCCGAGGCACTGCGCGAACTGTCCGCCTGGCGCCGCGCCGTGCTGCCGATCAGCGCGGCCTGCCACGTGGACGGCCGTTTGCATGTGCGTCTCGAAGGCGGCGTGGGGTCGGTGGCGTCGGCGGTGGATCGCATTGGCGGCGCCGAACTCGATCCGTGTTTCTGGGACGATCTGCGCGAGCACCGTCTGGCGTTTTTCGACGACCCGCGACCGCTCTGGCGCCTGTCCTTGCCGAACGCGTCGCCGCTGACCGCGCTGCCCGGAGACACGCTGCTCGACTGGGCCGGTGCGCAACGCTGGCTGAAAAGCACCGCCCCCGCCGCGGCGATCCGCCAGATCGCGCATGCGGCCGGCGGCCACGCGACCTGCTTCACCCCGGAAACCGATGCCGAACCGTTCACGCCGCTGCCGCCCACGTTGCTGCGCTTTCATCAGCAACTCAAGCGGCAACTCGACCCGCGCGGTCTCTTCAATCCAGGCCGCCTGTATGCCGGCCTCTGAACGCGGGCCTGCGAAGACCTGAAGGCGAACACCATCATGCAAACCAATCTCAGCGATGCCGCCAAAACCCTGTCTCGCGCGGACGAAGCCGAACAGATCCTGCGCGCCTGCGTGCACTGCGGCTTCTGCAACGCCACCTGCCCGACCTATCAGCTGCTCGGCAACGAACTCGACGGCCCGCGCGGGCGCATCTATCTGATCAAACAGATGCTGGAGGGCGAGCCGGTCACGCAGAAAACCCAGTTGCACCTCGATCGGTGCCTGAGTTGCCGCAACTGTGAAACCACCTGCCCGTCCGGTGTCACCTATCACACGCTGCTGGATATCGGCCGCGCCGAGCTGGAGCGGCGCATCGAGCGGCCGCTGTCCGAACGCGTGCTGCGCGAGGGTTTGCGCCGTGTGATCCCGCGCCCGGCGGTGTTCGGCGCGCTCCTGAAGACCGGCCGCGCGATGCGGCCGTTTCTTCCTGCCGCGCTTGGACGTAAAATCCCCAAGCGAAGCGCTCGGACCGACGCTGGGACACACCCGAGGCCGGCGCCGCGGCATCCGCGCAAAATGCTGATGCTGGAGGGCTGCGTGCAACCCGCGCTGTCGCCGAACACCAACGCGGCCGCCGCGCGCGTGCTCGACCGGCTCGGCATCAGCATCGTGAATGCCCCGCAGGCCGGCTGTTGCGGGGCGACCGACTATCATCTGAATGCTCAGGAGGCAGGCCTCGCGCGGGCACGGCGTAATATCGACGCATGGTGGCCCGCCCTCGAGGCCGGCGCCGAAGCCATCGTGCAAACCGCGAGCGGCTGCGGCGCGTTCATCAAGGAATATGGGCATCTGCTGCGCGACGACCCTCGCTATGCGTCAAAAGCGCAGCGGGTCAGCGAGCTGGCGCGAGACCTCGTCGAGGTATTGGCTAACGAGCCGCTCGGTCAGCTGCAAGCAAGCTTGCCAGGGCAGACTCAGCAAAGAATCGCGTTTCACTGCCCATGCACGTTGCAGCATGCGCAGAAGCTGGGCGGCGCGGTCGAGTCGATCCTGCAACAACTCGGCTTCGACCTCACCGCCGTGCCCGACGGCCATCTGTGCTGCGGATCGGCGGGCACGTATTCGATTACCCAGCCCGAGCTTGCGCAAAGGTTACGCAACAACAGGCTCGACGCGCTGGAAAGCGGCAAGCCGGAGATGATCGTCACGGCCAACATCGGCTGCCAGGTACATATGGACGGCGCCGGGCGCACTCCGGTGCGTCACTGGATAGAACTTGTAGAAGCATCCCTACCATAAACGAACCAGGAATTTCACTATGCTGAGCAAACCCGTGTTGACCCTTGCCGAAACGACCCGCATTCTCGAAGCCGCCCGCGCGGAAGCCGAGAAGAACCAGTGGGCCGTCGCCATCGTGGTGGTCGACGACGGCGGCCACCCGCTCGGACTGCTGCGTCTGGACGGCAGCGCGCCGGCCAGCTCGTACATCGCGACCGAAAAAGCCCGCACTTCGGCGATCGGCCGCCGTGAAACCAAGCTATACGAAGACATGATCAACAACGGCCGCACCGCGTTCCTGAGCGCACCGCTGCAAGGCACGCTGGAAGGCGGCGTGCCGGTGATCGTCGAGGGCCAGGTGGTCGGCGCGGTCGGCGTGTCGGGCGTCAAGTCGGATCAGGACGCGCAGATCGCCAAGGCGGGGATTCAGGCTATCGCCGCCTGAGTTCGCGTGCCGCTCGAATCCGCGGCCATCAACGAAAGAAGCTAAACCGTTGCACAACGCGGGCCGATGCCCCCTCATCGGCCCCATTCAGATAGATGGAGCAGTCGATGACTCAGATGAACCCGCGCGGCGGACTGCAAGTCGCCGCCAACCTCGACCAGTTCGTCGAAACCGAAGCCCTGCCCGGCACCGGAATCGACAGCGCTGCATTCTGGTCGGGTTTCGACGCCCTCGTACATGAGCTGGCGCCCAAAAACCGTGCGCTGCTCGCCGAGCGCGACCGCCTGCAGACCGAACTGGACAACTGGCATCGCGCCAATCCGGGTCCGGTGCGCGATCTGCGTGCGTACCGCGCGTTTCTCGAAGGCATCGGCTATATCGTGCCCGTGCCCGCCAGCGTCAAAGCCACGACCGACCACGTGGACACCGAAATCGCCGAACAGGCCGGCCCGCAACTCGTCGTGCCGCTGTCGAATCAGCGCTACGCGCTGAACGCGGCGAACGCGCGCTGGGGCAGTTTGTACGACGCGCTGTACGGCACCGACGCGATTCCCGAGACCAACGGCGCCGAAAAGCAGAAGGCTTTCAACCCGGTGCGCGGCGCCGCGGTGATCGCCTATGCACGCAAGTTTCTCGATCAGGCCGCGCCGCTCGCGAACGGCTCGCATGCCGACGCGACGCGCTATAGCGTCGAAGGCGGCAAGCTGGTCGTCACGCTGAAGAACGGCACGAGCGGGCTTAAGACGCCCGCGCAATTCATCGGCTATCAGGGCGAAGAGAGCGCGCCGTCCGCCGTGCTGCTCAAGCACAACGGCCTGCACTTCGAAATCCAGATCGATGCGAACGACTCGATCGGCAAGACCGATTCGGCGCATGTGAAGGACGTGGTGGTCGAAGCGGCGGTGAGCACGATCATCGACTGTGAAGATTCGGTCGCGGCCGTGGACGCGGACGACAAGGTCCAGCTCTATCGCAACTGGCTCGGCCTGATGAACGGCGACCTGACTGAAGAAGTCACGAAGAACGGCAAGACTTTCACGCGCCGGCTGAATGCCGACCGCGCCTACACCGCCGCGAATGGCACGGCGCCGGTCGTGCTGCATGGCCGCTCGCTGCTGTTCATCCGCAACGTCGGTCATTTGATGACCAATCCGGCGGTGCTGACCAAAGACGGCCACGAGATTCCGGAAGGCATTCTCGACGCGGTGATCACCTCGCTGTGCGCGTTGCACGACCGCAAGCACAAGCTGAATTCGCGCACCGGCTCGATCTATATCGTCAAGCCGAAGATGCACGGTCCGGCCGAAGTCGCTTTCGCCAGCGAGTTGTTCGCGCGCGTGGAAGACCTGCTGAAGCTGCCGCGCAATACGATCAAGATGGGCATCATGGACGAGGAGCGCCGCACCAGCGTGAACCTGCTCGCCTGTATCAACGAAGCGTCGGAGCGTGTCGCGTTCATCAACACCGGTTTCCTCGACCGTACCGGCGACGAGATGCACACGGCAATGGAAGCCGGTCCGATGCTGCGCAAGGGCGACATGAAGTCGAGCGCGTGGATCGCGGCTTATGAACGCAGCAACGTGCTGGTCGGTTTGAGCGCGGGCCTGCGTGGCCGCTCGCAGATCGGCAAGGGCATGTGGGCCATGCCCGATCTGATGCACGCCATGCTCGAACAGAAGATCGCGCATCCGAAGGCCGGTGCGAACACCGCGTGGGTGCCCTCGCCGACCGCCGCCACGCTGCACGCGTTGCACTACCACCAGGTCGACGTGCAAGCGGTCCAGCAGGAACTGGAGCGCACGGATTACGCGAAGGTGCGTGACGAACTGCTCGACGGCCTGCTGACCATTCCCGTGGTGGCCGAGGCGAAGTGGAGCGAAGACGAGATCCGCAGCGAGATCGACAACAACGCGCAGGGCATTCTCGGCTACGTGGTGCGCTGGATCGACCAGGGCGTGGGTTGCTCGAAGGTGCCGGACATTCACAACGTCGGCCTGATGGAAGACCGTGCCACGCTGCGTATTTCCAGCCAGCACATCGCCAACTGGCTGTATCACGGCGTGGTGAAGCGTGAACTGGTTGAAGAAACGTTCAGGCGCATGGCCAAGGTGGTCGACGAGCAGAACGCGGGTGACCCGCTCTACAAGCCGATGTCGCCGGGCTTCGACACGATCGCCTTCAAGGCCGCGCAAGCGCTGGTGTTCGAAGGACGCCAGCAGCCGAGCGGATATACGGAACCGTTGCTGCACAAGTTCCGGCTGGAAGTGAAGAAAGAGGCTTGATGCCTCGAACGCCGGGCGCGCGTGAAGCATGGGCCGGCTGAAAAAAGACGGGCGCCGCGTGGTTTGCGGCGCCCGTTTAATGTGCGCGGTGCTGCTGCGCGTTGCTTCTGCGTGATAAGTTTCGCGGCGTGCGCTGCCTTGAAGGGATGACAACCCGCATCAGCCGCTTGCGCTAACCGCAGCGGCTTCCGGCACGGCTCAAGCCGCTTCCGCCGCATACTGCGCCGGCACACCTTCCTGCATGTTGGTCTGCATATACGCCTGCAAATACGCTTCGAATTCCGCCTTCACTTCCGGATGACGCAGCGCGAATTCCACCGTCGCCTTCAGATAGCCCAGCTTGCTGCCGCAATCGAAACGCGTGCCGAAATAGCGATATGCAAGCACCTGCTCTTCGGTCAGCAGCGATTGCACCGCGTCGGTCAATTGCAACTCGCCCCCCGCACCCGGCTTCAACGCACGGATATGCTTGAAGATGGTCGGCATCAGCACATAGCGGCCCACCACGCCGAGATTCGACGGCGCCTTATCAGGCGCCGGCTTCTCGACGATGCCCGACAGCTTGATCACGTTGTCTTCCCATTCGCGGCCGTCCACCACGCCGTACGAGCGGCTGTCTTCGCGCGCAATGGTTTCCACGCCGATCACCGAGCTGTGATAGTGGTTGAACGTATCGACAAGCTGGCTCATTACCGGCTTCGAGCTGTGCAGCAGGTCGTCGGCCAGAATCACGGCGAACGGGCTGTCGCCCACCAGTTTCTCGGCGCACAGCACCGCATGGCCGAGACCGAGCGCTTCGGCCTGGCGCACGTAGAAACAGTCGACGTTGGCCGGCTTGATGCTGCGCACCAGGTCGAGCAGCTTCTGCTTGTTACGCGCCTCGAGTTCCGCTTCGATCTCGTAGGACTTGTCGAAATGATCTTCGATGGCGCGCTTGCTGCGGCCCGTCACGAAGATCATCTCGGTGATGCCGGCGGCAATCGCTTCTTCGACCGCGTATTGAATCAGCGGCTTATCCACGATCGGCAGCATTTCCTTCGGACTTGCTTTGGTAGCCGGCAGGAATCGTGTCCCGAGGCCCGCTACGGGAAACACGGCTTTGGTGACTTTCAGCATGGTAGGCATTCCCACATCGGTTAGAAATTAGTGTGTTCGCGGGCCAGGCGGCCAATCGATGTCGCTGGAAAGACTAGCAAAAAATTACGCCAGTGCGCACGCGAAATTTCCTCAATCGGAATAAATAAATCCATTCTATTTCGATATGCAGAATCGTCATAAGCAACAATTACATATTGAAATGGATTTATTTTTTGGATTTTCAGAAAATTCTACATATCCTGACAAGTGGCCTGCACAGACATAAGGCGCAGCGGCGCGCGCCCGCTGCCTCTTCAAGCGCCGTTATTCGTTGTCGTCGAGCTGGGGTAGCTTGCCCGGGTTCATACGAAAACGGCGGATAGGCTCGTTGCGCAGCGCCTCCCGATAAGCCGAGGCGGCGACAAGGATCAGCAGCACGGCAATGCCGGCGAGTAAATGCAGGTTCATGACTTCACCTCGTGATCAAGAGAGTCCGTGCCTTAAATTAGCACGACAAAAGCGGTAAATAATTCGCCTTTGCGTGCGGATATCTTCAATTACAATTCGTCACAAAATCTCCGCTTAATGCAAATCACCCCGCAATTTTTTATCGATTTTTTGCGCGCGCCGTGCACTAGCATGTCATGCACCGTGGACGCGTACGGCGTCCGCGCGAACTCGCGAACCCGCCAAGCTGGTTCTCCCTCCGTCAGAATAAGGACCGCGCATGAGCGACTCAGCACTGGATGCCGCCGGCTCATCCCTGCCCCTCTCCCCGCCTCGCACGGCGGCCGCGCCGCGCGCCCAGAGCGAAGCGCGCGCCGACAGCGCCGGCAAGGAGCATGTGATCGACGCGATGCGAGGCTTTGCCGCCTTGCTGGTCGCGTATTTTCATTGCCGCCAGGTCGAATGGGTCGGCATGCAGGCGTTTCACCAGAGCATGGGCCACGCATTCAGCCTGAATGCGATCGCCGCGTATCTGACGTTCCCGATTGCGTGGGGTTCGGCGGGCGTGCCGATTTTCTTCGTCATCAGCGGCTATTGCATTCACCGTGGCGGCGCGCTGCGGCTCGCCGGCAATCCCGCCTACCGGCTCGATATGGGCAATTTCTGGGTGCGCCGTTTCGCGCGCATTTATCCCGTGCTGCTCGCGGCGCTGGTGCTGACCTTCGCGCTCGACTGGTTCAGCCTGCAGTTGCCGCCCGTCAATCACAAGATCCGCGAGATCGGCCTGCAGGCGTTCCTCGTCAACCTGTTTTCGCTGCAAGGCTTGGCCGGCAAGACGTTCGGCTCGAATGGCGCGCTCTGGACACTCTCGCTCGAAGTGCAGTTCTATGCGATCTATCCGCTGCTATTCGCGCTGCGCCGGCGCATCGGCATGACGTCCGTGCTGGCGATCGTCGCGGTGATCAACGTGGTGTCCGCCTACGTGCTGGAGCGTCACGACATTCAGTTCTTCACGTCGTACTGGTTATCGTGGACGCTCGGCGCGTGGATCGCCGACGCCCGTGCCCGTAGCGCGCCGCAGGCCCGCCTGCCGGTGTGGCTGTATGCGCTCGCCGCGGCGTTCGTCGCACTCGGCTGCGCGGCATTTCATTTCGGCCAGTACGGTGCATTCCAGCTCTGGGCGATCGGCTTCGCGTTCTATCTGTACAAGGCGCTGGAGCGCGGCAGCGCCGAGCGCAGCCCTGGCTTCGGCATGCGCCTGCTCTCGCGGCTCGGCGATTTCAGCTTCTCGCTGTATCTGATCCATCTGCCGATCTTCGTGCTGCTATCGTCGCTGCTGTTCCGCTCGTCACTGCAAATGTCGATCTGGCCGTCGTTCGGCTACATGCTGGTGGCGGTGCCGGCGGCTTACGTGTTCTACCGGCTGGTCGAGTTGCCGGCCATGAAGTGGTCCGCCAGCTTCAAGCCGAAAGCGGCACTCAAACAGGCCTGACAACACGGGCGACACCCAGGCGACAAAAAAACGGAGCGAAGATCCTCAGACTTTCGCTCCGCTGCGCAAACGGCAGGGACTGGCCGAGTCCCTGCCCACCCCGCGTAAAAATCCTCCCTAAGCCGTTGCAGGGCCCGTCACACGCTTCAGAATCCGCTCGACACCCTCGACATAGGCGGCCGTGCCGAACCGGCTCAGCGCCGTCTGATACCCGTTCCTGACCAGCCGGTTGCGCAGCTCGTCGTTCGAGCGCAATTCGGCGAGCGTGTCGGCAAGGCCATGCGCATCCGCCGGGGTGCACAGCACGCCGTTCTCGTAATCGTCGATGATCTCCAGCACGCCGCCCGCTCGTGCCGCCACCACCGGCCGCTGCGCCAGCATGCCTTCGACGATCACGCGGCCGAACGGCTCCGGCGTGATCGACGTATGGACGACCGCGTCGACCGCGCACATGCAGGCCGCGATATCGTGCTGGAAGCCGAGAAAATGCACCCGCCCGCCGAGGTTGTGCGCGGCGACGAACGCGTGCAGTTCGATCTCGTACTGGTCTTCGCCGAAGAGCGGCGCGCCCACCAGCACCGCATGCATCTGCGGATTGAGGACCATCGCTTCGAGCAGCACGTGCTGCCCCTTCCAACGCGCCAGACGGCTGAACGAGCCCACCAGAAACGCGTCCTGCGGCAAGCCGAGGCGTTTGCGCAGCGTTGCTTGCGGGACCGTGCGCAAAGCGTCGAACGGCGCGGCGGAAATGCCGTTGAACACCACGTCGATGCGTTTTTCGTCGAACTGCGTCAGCTCGGCGAAGGCGCGCGCCGACGCGGCCGAATTGGCGATCACATGCGTGAGGCCAAGACGCGCGCACCATTTGATGACCGCCAGTTGCTTGCCGCCGAAATGCTCAGGGCTCACGATATCGCGCAGATGCCAGACCACCGGGCGCCTCGCCAGCTTGCCGGCGAGTGCGCCGATCACCATCGCGCGCTGGGTGTTCGCGTAGATCACGTCGGCCTTGCGCGCGCGTTTGGCCGTGGCGCGCACGAGCGACAGCAGGCCTTTGAGCGCCTGGCCCTTCGGCAATGAACCGCCCTGCTTGCGAACATGGCGCAGCGCGCCCGCGTCGAGCACGTCGACGGCCACGCCGGCTTTGGCGAGCGCGGTGCGGAACGGGCCGTCGTCGAACAGCACGACCTCGATGCGCGAGCGCAATGCCTTGACGATTTCCAGCAGCGACAGTTCAGCGCCGCCGAGCACGCCGCTTTGATCGACGGCCAGAATGCGCGGTCCGCTGGCGACGGCCTCGGCCGTGTACGGCACGTACGGCGGCAGCGTGGCCGTGCGCAACGTCGGCACCGCGGCCCGCACATGCGCGAAGAAACGCTCGCGGAAATGCGCGGCGGAAAACTGCTCGGCGTTCGCGCGGCAATCCAGCGGCGAAAAACGCTTCACGTGGTCGTCGAAACGCTCGACGGCGGCGATGATCGATTCGGCATCCTGTTCATCGAAGAACATGCCGGTGGGCCGGGGCTCGGACAGATCGCGCACGGTTTCGAGCGCACCGCCCTTGCCGTAGGCGATCACCGGCGTGCCGCAGGCCTGCGCCTCGACCACGGAAATACCGAAGTCTTCTTCCGCGGCGAACACGAAGGCCTTGGCGCGGCTCATCCGGTCCTTGAGCACCTTGAACGGCTGGTAGCCCATGATCTCGACGTTCGGCCCTGCTTTCGCGCGGATCTTCTGCATGTCGGGACCGTCGCCGATCACCACGAGCTTGCGCTCCGGCATGCGCGCGAACGCTTCGACGATCAGATCGATCTTCTTGTACGGCACCATTCGCGAGGCGGTCAGATAGAAGTCGTCCTTCTCGGTGCAGAGCGCGAAGGCTTCGACGTCGACCGGCGGAAAGATCACGTGCGCGTCGCGCTGGTAGACCTTCCTGATACGACGCGCAATGAATTCGGAGTTGGCGACGAAGCCATCCACCGAATTCGACGTACGGATATCCCAGTTGCGGATGTAATGCAGAATCAGCCGCGCCATACCAGACTTCAGGCCGGCGGTCAGTTTCGACTGCCGCAGATACTGGTGCTGCAGATCCCAAGCATAGCGGATCGGCGAATGCACGTAGCTGATATGCACCTGGTCGGGGCCGGTCAGAATGCCCTTGGCGACCGCATGGCTGCTCGAAATCACCACGTCGTAGGCCGATACGTCGAGCTGTTCGATCGCGAGCGGCATCAGCGGCAGATACGAGCGGTACCTGGTGCGCGCGAGCGGCAGCTTCTGGATGAACGACGTCGTGACGGGTTTGCCGCGCAGAAAGCTGTGATCGTCGAGAAAATCGACGAGGCTGAACAGGTCCGCGTCTGGAAAGCACGCAACAATCTGTTCGAGCACCTTCTCCGCCCCCGCATACGTGACGAGCCAGTCATGCACGATCGCAACGCGTACCGTTTTATCCCCGCGGAATACCGCGCGGCGCGGCGCCTGAACGCCGGGAACGGTGGTGAGTTCGGCCAGTGCGCTGCGCGTCGCGGGTTGCAGCACGGCTTCTTCAAGGACTTCGTGGTTCATGCGCTTTTCCTCGGATTCAGTCGCAACAGCAGTAAACGCGCAAGATCGCGCAAGGCGGGTGTCATGGTGATCGACCAGGCGACATTCGCGCCCACCATCAATACGCCGGCAACCATCGCCGCCGCGAGACCCGGCAGAAAACTGGCAAGCCACAGGCTGGCCAGCAGGAAAGCGAGGTGGGCGAGCATGTCGAGCGCGATCTGCCGCGCGTGAATCGCCGACAGGCGCAGCAACAGGGCGTAGTCGAACAACGCCCGGCCGGCCACGGCCACTGCCGCGCCGGTCAGACCGAAATGCGTGATGCCGAACCACAATGCCCCTGCAAACAGGGGCAATTCGAACAAACCGACGCGCGCGGCGGTGGCCGGATTGACCTGCGACTGGATCAGGATCCGCGTGACGTTCGCCTGGCCGACGAGCCACACGGCGATGATCATGATGCGGCCCACCGGCGCCGCCACGGTGGCGATCTCATTGCCGACCCACAGATGCAGGAACGGTTCGAGCACCAGCATCGCGACCAGCGCGACCGGTGTGAACACGCCGTTGAGAAATTCGAGCGACTGCCGGGTGATGGTGTCGGCATCGGCACGGCCGACTGCGGAGAGCCGCGGAAACAGCGTGCGCACCAGCGCGGTCGGCACGATGTTCAGACGCGTCACGAGGTTTTGCGGCACCGTGTAATAGGTGACGAAACGCGCGCCGAGACTCGTGCCGAGCATCACGCGGTCGAGCGAGTCGGCGATCATGGTGGTGACGCTCGCAATCAGCATCCAGCCGCCGAAATTGAACAGCCCTTTCGCCACGCCGAACTGCGGCGGCAGAATGCGGCGGATTTCCAGCACTTTCAGCGCGGAACGGCCCAGCAGCAGCGCGGCGACGATTCGCGCGAACACCGCGGCGGCCAGCACGTTCTGCAAGGTCGCGCCCATCCACAGGGCGGCGCCGAGCGGCAGCAACTGGAACAGGAAGGTGCCGATGGTCTGATTCGTGTTGTAGACGCCGAAGCGTTCTGCGCCGTTGATCGCACCCGCGAACACCCACGACACGTTGGCGATCGGAATCGCCACCGCGAGCCACGGCAGCGCCATATACACCTCGTGCTGCAACTCGGGGGAGACCTTGGTGAAATACGCGGTGTAGAGAAAGGCGCCGAAATAGATGATCAATCCGCCTATCACGCCGGTTGCGAGATTGAGCCACGTCGCGCTCCAGAACACGCGCTCGCTCTCTTCCCTGTCGCCGGATGCGCGCGCCTTCGAGATGTGATTCTGCGCGGCCATGCTCATGCCGAGATCGAGAATCCCGAAGTAGCCGATCAGCGTCCACACGAGACTGATTACGCCGTAGCGCTCGACGCCGAGCAGCCTGATATACGACGGCACGGTCACGAGCGAGACGAAAGTCGGCAGCACCAATCCGAAGAAATTGATCGCTACGTTCCTGAGAATGCCTTTGTCCATCGGATGCCCTGGTTTGTCTACGGTTGCCTGGCTGCGGTTGCCTGGTGTTGCCTGGTGTTGCCTGGTTATGCGAATGAAGTGCTCATGTTTCGCTCATCAAGGCTTCCAGCGGTACATCATCACTTTGCCGCGCGCGTCTTCCTCGACGAACACGAGGTACTCGCCATTGCTGCGTCTGGCGGCGCTGATGCCGTTCGGCACATCCACCCAGCCCGACGCGCGCCCCACTTCCGGGCCCGGCCGGATCACGCCGATCTCCTTGCCGCTGTCCTTGTCCCACACGTGCACCGCGCCGACCGGTTCGACGCCGAAGATGTATTGCCCTTCGACCGTCAGGCCGATGATGGTGGCGATGGGTTTGCTCTGCGTCTGCCACGGCAGCGTGATCGCATAGCGCTGCACCGGATTGCCGCTCGACCATTTGTCGTAGCGCACCAGCACGCGGCCCACTTCTTTCCAGAAGCCGCGATCGACCGGCGTGTCGGGCGTATAGCCCGTCACGTACAGGGTGTCGGTGTCCGGGTCGTAGATCGCGCGATGCAGTTCCGTGAACGGCTGCGGCACCGGGTACTGCGTCATGTTCGAATACGAGTAGACCGGATTGCCCTTCGCATCCAGCCCGCCGAAACGGAAGCGATAAATGCCCTTCGTATCGCGCGTGCGCCAGATGTCGCCGGCGGTGTCCACCCACCAGCCCCAGCCGCCGGCGAGCTTGGTGCCGGTCGTGTTGAGTGTGAATTCGTCGGTGTCGAACCTGCCGTCGCCGTTCGCATCGCGCCAGATCCAGTCGCCGCCCGGCGGCGCATTCGGCACCTTGGCCACCGCGCGCTCACGTCCCGCGATAAAGCCCGAAGGAATTGCCGTTTCGCCGTCGTGCTGCGGATCGAAGCGATAGATCTTCAGATGGTCCGCGTACATATCCGTGAGGTACAGGAAGGTGCGGCCCTTCAGTTTGCGGGCAGTCGGCAGGCCCGGATACTGGTCGGTGTGAAACACCGGGTCGTCCGGATACTTGAAGCGGTTCGATAGAAAACCCACGTATTTCCAGTCCTGTCCAGCAGGTTTCGACAGATCGAGCTCGAAGCGCTTGTTGCCGGTATAGACGCTGTCCGGGCGCGACGGGTCGATCCACGCGCCGTCGACGAACAGTAGCCCCTGCAGCTGCCAGTTCTGTTTGCCGTCTGGCGCATAGCTTTCGAGCGTCGCGCCGAGTCCCGCGCCGATCGGGTCGTAACACGGACCGATCCCGTTGGTCGACACGTATACGTTGCCGCGCGCATCCACGCCCACGCCGGTCAGTCCGTTGAACCGTTGCGGTCCCGGTTTGCCGGCGACGCCGCTGAAAATGCCGCCGCGCTCGCCAAGCGAGCCCGACTCCGCATAGCGGCCGTTATTCCTGCTGAAATACAGCACCTGCTGACGCGGACCGTTGTCGGCGATCAGCACGCGGCCTTGCGCATCGACCGCGATATCCACTGCAATCGTTCCGCCAGGCAGCGTGAAGTTTTCGTCGATGCGCTTGCCCGCTGCCGTGTAGTGTTCGACGCGCGGCGCAGCGTCGTTGCGCGTGCCGCTCAATACCCACAGCGTGCCGTCCGGCGCCAGCGCAATACGGCCCGGCTCGTGCACGCTCCAGGTGGTCTTCTGCTGCATCGATTCCGCGTCGTACACCTCGATACGATCGCGCGCCGTGTTGGCCGCATAGAGCGTGGTGTCGTTCGCCGCGAGGCCGCCGATTTCGGCGCTCGTGCCGGTGGGCACTTCGTTCATCATCAGGAAGCCGGCCGCCAGTTGCGCGTGCGGATCGGCGCTTTTCGCGGCGGGCTGGAACGGCGCGGCGCGTTTCGGATCGGCGATCTGCCGGCGCGAGATGCCGAACCACTGCTTGCCCTTCTCCGGCCACACGCCCTGCTCGACCAGCCGCCCCTTCTCGTTGCCGACCGCGATCGCGACGAACGCGTACTTGCGATTCACCGCGACCGCGCTGCCGCCGCCGTTACCCCAGCCGTGCGTGCCGCCCGCGAAGCCGAGCATCTTGCCGTTCTGATACACGCTCGCTTCCGCGCCACTTTCGTCCCACGGCGCGTTCGTATAGACCTTGCCGTCGGGCGACACCGCAATAGCGGTGATGTTGATCTGCGCCCAGGTGCCGTCGCCGAAACCAAACGTATTGCCGATCCATGACGTTTTCGCGTTCAACGCGGTTTCCGCATGAACCGTGAAACTGACCGATTCCGCGGTCAGTCCCGCAGCGCACGCAAATACGGCGAGCCAGCTTTTGAACGTGAAACGGGGCAAGGTATTTCCTCCAATCAGCGCCGCGCCGCGCGCGGGCAACGAGACTCGCGCGGCTGCATAAGCCGGTGAAATGACGGTTCGAATCGCAGTCGATCCCATGATGCAAATTGCTAGAAGCCATGCAAGGACATGAGGCAGATTCGTGCGAGGACGGGGGCGAGGCAGCGCGTCGGCACAACGGCTGCCGCGAGTCCGGTGGTCACGCGACGCGCGAACCCACGCGCCGTCCTTGGCCACCCAATCCGCACGGCTCACATTACGCGGAAAAAACACCGCGACGAAAATCGAAAATAATTCAAAAATATTCGGTGCTTTAAGCGACGTGAAAGAAACTGATTTAAAAATCGATTAAAACGAAATCATCTTCGATGTGCGGCGCCGAGCGCTCTTTGCATCATCCTTACCGATCTCCCGTCGCGTGATCCGCACTTATTACATATCCCATGTCCATTCGGCGCAACCATAAAAATTCATTGCGAATGGATAACGAAACACCCTGTTGCAATCTGATTCATTTATCCAATTCATTCCCGTTTTTTCACGATTTTATTTTCCCTAGAATCGATTGCACTTCCGTTGCGACGCGAAGCGAGCGCGCCTGTTCTCCGCAAGCCTCGCGCGACGCTTCGCCCGGCCCATCCGCTTCACACCATGGACGGTTCATGACTGCCAGCGCACTGCCCTTAGCGCCCTCTCACTCCCGCCGCATCGTGCAGCTCGACGGCTTGCGCGCCATCGCCGTGCTCGCCGTATTCGCGCAGCACGCACTGAAAGCGCCGCTGTGGATGGGTGTCGATCTGTTTTTTGTTCTGAGCGGCTTTCTGATCACCGGCATCCTGCTCGAACGCAAGGCGCGCGGGCAGTCGTATTTCGGCTATTTCTACGCACGCCGGGCACGCCGCATCCTGCCGCCGTATGTGCTGCTGATGGTGGTGTCGTCGATTCTGTTCGGCTTCGGGTGGGCGCAGCACTGGCAGTGGTACGCATTCTTCGCGACCAATATCGGCGACGCGCTCAATCAGAGCGGTCACGACAGCCTGAATGTGCTGTGGTCACTCGCCGTCGAAGAGCAGTTCTATATTTTCTGGCCATTCGTGATCCTGCTCTTGCCCGAGCGCGTGCTCGGCTACGTGGCGACCGCGTTGATCCTGCTGGTGCCAGTGCTGCGCGCGGTAGCCACGCCCTGGTTCGATTCGTTCTGGCCGATCTATTACCTCACGCCGTTCCGCATGGATCTGCTCGCGGCCGGTGCGTTGCTCGCGGTTGCCGTGCGGCGTGACCGTAATGCGCTCGAACCGTTCAAGGGCGTCGCGGTGGTGGGACTGTTCGCGGCGCTGGCGGTGCTGGCCTGGCTGCATCTGCACTTTCCGCGCTTTCGCGCGGCGAATACGCCGCTCTCGAACGCCGGGCTCTACAGCGTTTCGTTGGTGCTTTGTACTTCCGTCGTGGTCATCGCCCTGCAAAGCAAGGGCATCGTCAAACGGCTGCTGTGCAACCCCGTGCTGGTCTATATCGGCACCATCAGCTACACGATCTATCTGATTCACCTGAGCGTGCTGTACACGCTTTGGCCGCTGCATCTGAACCGTTATGTGACCGCCGCGCTGGCACTCGCGATCACGCTGGTCTACGCCACCATCACATGGTTCGCGTTCGAGAAGCGCCTGATTTTCGGCTCGGCGGGCAAGACGAATGCGCAGACACAGACACATTCGCAGACCGCGGCCGGCGGCGTGAGCACCGCGCCGCAAGCGCCGCAAAGCCGCGCATGAAACGCCGTGCATGGCTCGCTGCCAGCGTGTGGGCGGCAGCGTCAATGCTTGCGCCGGTCGCGATCGCCGTGGGCCCGGGCCCACAAACACAGGTGCTGATCGAGGCCTACGGCGATTCGACCACGCTCGGCATTACCTGCAGCGACGGCCATTGCGGCCCGCAGGCGCAAAACGCGGTGTCCTATCTGCAAGACGAACTGCAGTCGCGCCACGGCGAACGGGTGCGTATCACGAACTATGGCGTGGGCAACACGATGGCGGCGCAACTGCGCGACGGCACGGGCAATCGCCGCGCCGGGCCGACGGCCGGCCTGCCCTGGCAGGAACGGCTCGCCGCCTCGCCCGCGCAGATCGTGCTGATCAACTACGGCATCAACGAAGTGATGCAGAACCAGACGCCCGAGCAGTTCTACACGGCCGAGACGACGCTCGTGAAAACCGCCCGCGCGCTCGGCAAAGAGCCGGTTCTGCAGACCGCGAATCCGATGCCCGACAACCGGCTCAACGCGCGGCTCGCCACGATGGTCGCGATGACGCGCCGCGTGGCCGCCGAGCAGCAGGTGCCGCTGGTCGATCAGTTCGCCTACATCAGCAATCTGCCGGACTGGAAGACATTGATGTCCGATGGTGCACACCCCAAACCGGGTTTGTACCGGCTGAAGGCGGAACAGGATTTTCAGGTCGTCGAACCATTGGTGCGGCGGCTGCTGGACGGCACGCCCTGAAGCGCTTTTGCAAGTGTGGTTCGCGCTTTGGTGCCTTTGGCGCTTGCGGAACGTGCTTCTGAGATGTGTTTCCGGGTGTGCCGATGAAATGCGCCTTTACCGGCGCGACTGCTTTTTCTCTTTCTTTTAACAATCTCGAAGGCAAGCTATGAGCCAACCACGCAAAGCGATCATCACCGGCGTATCCGGTCAGGACGGCGCCTATCTGACCAAACTGCTGCTCGACAAGGGCTACCATGTGACCGGCACCTACCGGCGCACGAGTTCCGTCAATTTCTGGCGCATGCGTGAGCTGGGCGTGCTCGATCATCCGAATCTGCGTCTGGTCGAGCACGATCTCACCGATCTGGGTTCGACGCTGCGTCTGCTCGAAGGCGCGCAGGCCGACGAGTTGTACAACCTCGCCGCGCAGAGCTTCGTGGGCGTTTCGTTCGACCAGCCGGTGACGACCGCCGAAGTGACCGGCATCGGCGCGCTGAATCTGCTCGAAGGCATCCGCATTCTCAACCCGAAGACGCGTTACTACCAGGCGTCGACGTCGGAAATGTTCGGTCTCGTGCAGGCTGTGCCGCAACGCGAAGACACGCCCTTCTATCCGCGCAGCCCGTATGGCGTCGCCAAGCTGTTCGCGCACTGGTCAACGATTAATTACCGCGAGTCGTACGGCCTCTTCGCGAGCAGCGGGATTCTGTTCAATCACGAATCGCCGCTGCGTGGCCGTGAATTCGTCACCCGCAAGATCACCGACACGGTCGCCAAGATCAAGCTCGGCAAGCAGGACGTGCTCGAGCTGGGCAACATGAGCGCGAGGCGCGACTGGGGCTTCGCGCTCGAATACGTGGAAGGCATGTGGCGCATGCTGCAAGCCGACGAGCCGGACACCTTCGTGCTCGCCACCGGCCGCACCGAAACGGTCCGCGATTTCGTGCGCATGGCGTTCGCCGCCGCGGGGTATCAGCTCGAATGGTCGGGCAAGGAAGAGCGCGAAACCGGTATCGATGTCGCTACCGGCAAGACACTGGTGCGTGTGAATCCGAAGTTCTATCGCCCGGCCGAGGTGGATCTGCTGATCGGCTGCGCGGACAAGGCTCACGAGAAGCTCGGCTGGAAACCGGCAACCACGCTGGAACAGCTGTGCCACATGATGGTTCATGCGGATCTGGGGCGCAACGAGCATCACGAGACGTTCTGATTCGCGATGGAAACGCGCGGCCGCGCTGGCGGTCGTGCATCTTCACCGGCTGGGATCTTCTTTCATGCCATGCCGTAACGCGAGGAGAGGCGGAGCCCGATCGCAATGATCGAGGCTCCGCGTTTGTCATTCACCGCGGCACGGCCTTGACTCAATGCACTCCACCCGCCGCAATCGCTTCCCCATACACCGACGCCACCCGTTTCGCGATCACCGAGTTATCGAAGTTCTCACGCGCATAACGGCGGCATGCTTCGGCATCGGGCAATTTCAGCGTGCCGTTCAGCGCGCCCGCGAGTCCGTCCGCGATCGCCTTCGCGCCCGTCTCCGGCAGCACCAGATTCGGCGACAAACCCGCCACGGCTTCCGGCAAGCCGCCCACCGGCGTCACCAGTACCGGCGTGCCCGAGGCGAGCGATTCCACCGTGATCAGCCCGAAGCCCTCCAGCGCGACCGTCGGCACCACGCTGATATTCGCCGCACGGTACAGCGCCGCCAGATGCTGATCGGGCACGAAACCCAGCAGCTTGACGTTGTCCTCCAAACCCGCCTCGGTAATGCGCGCCTGCAGTTCGCCTTCGAGCCGCCCCTTGCCCGCGATCAGCAGCAGCACGTCCGGCGCGCTCCGCTTGAGCAGCTTCACCGCGTCGATCAGATCTTCGAGGCCCATGCGGCGCACCAGGCGCCGCACCGCCAGCACGATCGGCCGGTCTTGCGGCAATTGCAGCCGCAGGCGCGCCTCGGCGGGCGAGATCGGCAGATTGAACTGCTCGACATCCACGCAGCCGGGCACGACGCGCACCCGGTCCGGCGCAATGCGATAGCGCGAGGTCAGAATCTTGCCGAAAGCCTCGGACAACACGATCAGCCGCGACGAGCGCGCATAGACCGATTGCTCCAGATAGCGCTTGGCGCGTTGACCAAGTGAGTCGGCGCCTTCCACGTGACTCTCGTCGGCCCACGGCCCCTGAAAATGCGAAACCTGCGGAATGCCGCGGGTCACGTCGAGACCCGGAAATGTGTAGAGCGCGAAGTGCGACGAAATCACGTCCGGGCGCGACTTGCCGAGTTCCTGGCGCAGCGCGCGGCGCGCGGCCATCAGGCGCAACGGCAGCGATTGCGCGGCCGAGCCGAAGCCGTTGATCGCGCCGCCGGTGTCGGCGGCCACTTTCGGCGAGCCGGCTACCACGCCGCGCACCGCGACGCCCGCGCCCGGCAGCGCGCCGACCAGCGAGTAGTACATGCGGTCGAGGCCGCCCGCGCGCTCGGGGAACCAGTGCATCCCGATCTGCAGCGATTTGATGGAGCTCGTCGTCATGATTGTGACCCCTGTGCGTTCTGAGAGTTGTGGTGATGAAGCGCCGAATACGTCAGCCGGTTGGATGAAACCCGCCGCGTCATTCCGCGCTCTTCTGGCCGGCCAGCGTGTTCAGCGTCAGCGCGTCGTTCCTCGCGACCGTCGCCGCTTCCGCTTCGCTGCGCCGTCGATCCTTCTGCTGCCCGGCCAACTGGCGATACAGCGCGATGTATTGCGCGGCCATGCGCGCCCAGCCGAAGCCGGTCGCGAGTTCGTTGGCGGCGACGCCCATCGCGCGGCGCTCGTCGTGGTTCCCGGCGAGACGCGCGACCGCCTGGGCCAGCGCCCTGGGATCGTCCGGATCGTCGAGCACGATGCCGCATTCCGGCGTGATGATTTCAGCGCCGCCCGCGGTACGCGCCGTGACCACCGGCAAACCGGCCGCCATCGCCTCGAGCAGCGACAGGCTCATCGCTTCATAGCGCGACGGGAATACGAAGGCGTCGACCGAATGCATCAGCACCGGCATCTCTTTCACGAGCCCGAGAAAATGCACCCGATGCGCGATGCCGAGCGCCTTCGCCTCTTCCGGGTACGGGCTGCCCGGCAGAAAACCGGCCACCGCGATCTGCACGTGCTCCGGCAGAAACCTGAGCGCGGCGAGCACGGTGCCGAGGTTCTTGCGCGGCGTGCGCAGGTCGCCGACGAACAGCAGCAGGAACGCGTCCTTCGGCAGGCCGAATTTCTCGCGGTCGCCGGTGGCCGCGGCGAAGCCCTGCGTATCGACGCCGTTGTAGATCACATCCACGCGGTTATCCGGCGTGAGACCGATCGCGCGGATTTCGTCCGCGACCTTCTGCGACACCGCCGTGATTACCTTCGAGCGCCGGTAAGCCCAGCGTTCGAGCAGCGCATTGCAACGTGTATAGACGGATTGATACGCGGACCACACGCCTTTGGTGAGCCCGAACGGGTAATACTTGCTGCCGAACCAGCCGCTATGCACGAAGTGCGAGGTGTTGACGTCGGCGTGCATCCATGTGATGAAGCCGTTCACATGCAGCACGTCGTATTCGCGGCGATGCGCGCGCAGCCACATCGCGCTTCTGAACGCGAACACCTGCTGGCGCAGCAGATTGGTCGGCCACCAGCGGCCGATTTTCACCGGCACCCAGCGAACGTTCGGATGCGCGAGCAGATCCGGCGCGACATGCGAGGCGACCAGCGTGACGCCGATATTCTCGTCGAGCGCCGCGCGCGCGATCTCGTGGTTGACGCGCCCCTGGCCGTCGTTATGGCGCACAACGTGCGTGACAATGGCAACTCTCAATCAGTGCCTCCGTGGAGTGATAGCGTGCGATATGACATACCTGCGCGGTTCAGTTTTTCGTAATGCACCGCGGAAAGGATTGAAAAAACACTCATGAAAAGCAGCAAGCCGCCCGTGCCGACCAGCGAATTGGTGAACACCAGCATCGCGAAGGTCGCGAGACTCAGGCTCAGGCAGGCGGAGACGAATTTGTCGTTGCGCAGCTTGAACGACGCGAGCACGGCGCGCGTCACGAGCCAGACAATGCCGGACATGTAGAGCAGCGTGCCGGGCCAGCCGAGCACGAACGGAATGTTCATCACGCCGCTGTCGAAGTTGCCGTACTGGCCGAGCTGGCCGCCGTCGTTCGAGAGCTTGGTGGACGTGCCGGTCGCGCCCATGCCTTCGCCGGACACATCGGTAAAGGCGGTTTTGGCGAAGGTCGCGTAGAACTCGTTACGCGCCGCGTAGCTCTGGTCGTCGTTCAGGTTGACGATGGTGGTCAGGCGCGCCTGCATCCGCTCGGCGACCGGGCCGACCGCCAGCAGCGGCACGCAGAGCCCCGCCAGCAGCACCGCGCTGGCGACGATGCGCACCCGCACCTTGTTGTTCGATTTGACGAGCTGGATCAGGAGCGCGATGACCCAGCCGCCCCACGTCGAGCGCACGAGGCTCAGGGCGAACGCGAAAAAGCCCAGCGCCGCGGCAACCCAGCGCACCCGGTGCGTGGCCGCCATCACGAACACCATCGCGCCCATCATCGCGAACGCGAACGGTCCCGACGAATTCATCGTGCTGAACACGCGCACGCCCATCGGCACCGGATCGCCTTGCGAGTTCATCTGCGAGCCGAGCATCCACAGCGCGTCCCATTGCGGCATGATGAAAAACTGCACGAGACCGTAGCCGCCCATCACCAGCATGCCCCAGATGAACGTGTTGACGATGGTGTCGCGATACTGCGGATACTGGCGCGTGTTCGCCATGATGTGAAAGCCGATCAGGATCGGATAGAGCCAGTTCGCGAGATCGTAGGTGGCCGCGAGCGGCCCGCTCGACATCACGCCGACGAGGAACGCATAGACGAGGCCGAGCAGAACCAGCAGCACCGGCAGACCGCGCCGTTGCGCGAGCAGCTTGTAGTAGCGCAGCAGCGACAACGCGCTGATCATCGTCACCGCGAGCGGCGCAACCTGAATCAGGCTGGTCGGCGTGAACGAACCCTTGGACCAGTCGGCCAGACGCCGCACTTCCGGGCTCAGGAACCACAGCCACCACATGAAGCCGACATAGCGCGCCGGGCTCCTGAAGTAGAGCCACAGGCCCGTCAGGATCGCGAGCATCGGAAACGCGAGCGTGAGCACCGTGCCCTGATGCGCGCCGATCAGCAGCGCCGTGACGAACCACAGCAAAGCCTCCGGCAGCCATTCCTTGCGGGCACGGGACGGCGCCCGTCCGGTGCCGTTCGAGCTATCGGCGCTTCGCGCAATCGTCGACATCGTTCAGAGACCCCCGCGCGACTGGCGCGCCGACCGCTCGGGCTCGGCCACTGCCGCCGCCGCAGCCGAGGTCATCCCGGCCGCCGGGCGCGCGCGCATCGCGGCCCTCGCCCGCAGCATCTCCTGGGTGATCCGCACATGCTGCATCGCGTAGTGCTGCGTGGTCAGATCGCGTGACAACAGGCCGGCCGCGGCCGCCTGCGCCTGGCGCAACGCGTGCGCCGGTGCGGCGGCAAGCTGGTCGACCGCTTCGCGCAACGCCTGCGGATCGAACGGCGGGATATAGAACGCCTCGCCTGCCGGAAAATAATCCTGCAACGCGCCGACATTCGTCACCACCATCGGCTTGCCGACCGCCGCTGCTTCGAGCATCACGGTAATGCCCGATGCGTGCGAATTCGGCCGCAAGGGCACGACGATCACGTCGGCCCAGTCGTACAGTTCGTGCTGCTTCCTGATGCCGGAGAACAGTGCGATCTCGACGTTGGGCGCGCGCAGCGACGCGGGAATCCGGCGCCGAGTAGCGAGCTTCACGGTATAACGCGCGTCGTTGCCGAATGCCTTGATGAGCGTCTCCCAATCGCGGTCGCGGTCGTTACCGATGGCGGCGATGCGGATTGGCGCGTGCGGCATCCACTCAACAGGGCTCCTGACCGGAAAATCGCGCGTATTCAGGCCGTACAGCAACGGCCTGGCGTCGCGATCGAAATAGCGCCGGCACAGTTCGGCATTTTCGCTGGCGAGCGTGGTGAGCTGATCGGCGCGCTTCATCAGCTTGCGATACAGCCAACTGCGCAGCATGCCGTAAGAAGGCCACTTATCGAGCAGCCACACGCTTTGCGCGAGCAGCAAGGGGCCGCTGTCGGCGCCCGCCTTGCGGCCGCTCAGCAACAGCATGAGCGCGGCCGAGAGCCATTCCTGTTCGGTATGCGTCCAGATCACGTCCGAGCGCAGCATCTCGGCGCGATTGCGCCACGTATGGATGAAGTCGAAGCCGAGCGCCGCCTTCAGCGCGCGGCGCAGCAACCGCACCGGCTTGCCTTCGCGGGCGTCCTGCGAATAGGTGAGCTTGAACGCGTCGGATTCCGCGTGGTGATAGCCGTACAGACAGCCGATATCGTCGCCCGGCCGGTAAAAGCGCGGATCCGCGCCGTAAAACAGATGAACGTGGACTTTCGTACTCATGCAGACACTCCGCTCTGCCGGTGGAAAGGGGCATCGGCGGCCCGAATGCGGGCTGCCGACGCGCGAACGCGATGCGTGAACGTACAGAGCGCGGAAATCACGCGGCGCGGGACAACGCGCGGCGCGCTTCGTGGGCGCCGGTGCGCACGGCGCGCCAGCGCGTGAGCTTCAGGCCGGCCTGCTTCGAGAGCAGCGCGAGCGCCGCGTGCGTAAGCCCCGGATAGACCCGCGTGCCGACCAGCGTCCACCACCACCACGCGGTTTCGCGGCGCAGCGGCGGCAACTGGTCGCGCAGGATCAGATGGAAGTTGAAGGCGGCGTTGCGCAACGCGGTCATGGTTTGCGCGTCGCGCCGGTCGTCGTCGAACCGCTCGGCGGGAAAGTGATCGACCGCCACGCGCGGGTCGTACATCAGCTTCCAGCCGGCGTTCTTCACTGCGAGGCTGAAGGCCATGTCGTTGTGGACCTGTGCGCCCGCGCCGCGCAGGCGCGCGTCGAAACGGATGGTGCGCACCGCCTCGCGGCGATAGCTCATGTTTGCGCCTTTCAGAATATCGACTTCGCGCGCACCGCCCACGCCGAGATGATGATTGCCGATGATCTTGCCGTGAGCCGTGACCTTGCCCACCAGCGGCCGCTCGCCGTCGAGCACGCGGCCTTTCTCGTGCACCCAGTCGCGTCCGCCGAGCGCGCCGAGGCGCGCGTCGCCCTCGAATGCGGCCGCGATGCGTTCAACCCAGTCGGCGTGCGGCGCGGCGTCGTCGTCGGTGATTGCGATCACGTCGCCGTTGGCCGCGTCCAGTCCGCGATTCAGGGCCGCGACCTGGCCGGGCACCTCGACCAGCGCCACCGAGAGCGGCAGCGCGCCCGGCACGGCCGGATCGCGCAGGCAGGCGTGGGTCGCTTCGTCGTCGGCGCGCGCCACTACCACCACTTCGTCGGGCAGCCGCGACTGCCGTTGCAGCGCGGCGAGGCAGCGCGCCAGATCGGCCGGGCGTCGGAAAGTCGGAACCAGTACCGTCACTTTCATCGTGATGTCCTTTTTAATCGTCGTTGCGCGAAGACCGGATTGCATCCCGAAACGCATCCGGCTCAGGTGCTCAGGTATTCCTGAACCGCCGCATAGCCCCGGTCGTAGCCGCCGCGCGAGCGCGCCGGCATGCCGTTGAAAATGCCGCCCTGCACGTGCACGCCGGCCGCGCGCAGACGCTTGAGCGCATCGGCGATTTCGCCCTCGCTGTGCACGCCCGAGCGCATCACGAAGAAGGTCGAACCGGCATACGCGCCGATGATCGACGCATCGGTCACGGCCAGCACCGGCGGCGTGTCGATCATGATTACGTCGTAGCGCTTGGCGAGACCTTCGAGGTACTGCGGCAGCCGCGGCGACATGAGCAGTTCCGACGGATTCGGCGGACGGCGGCCGCACGAGATGAAGCTCAGGCCCTCCACGTTCGAGCTGCGGATCGCTTCTTCCAGCGAGATCTGGCCGCTCAGCAATTCAGAGAGACCGTTATCCGGCACGCCGCCCAGATAGCGTTCGAGCACACCGCGGCGCATATCGCCGTCGATCATCAGCACACGCTTGCCCGAATTCGCGAGCAGCACCGCGAGGTTGACCGTCAGGAAGCTCTTGCCGACCCCGGCCATCGGGCCCGTTAGCATGACGATGCGGTTCTTCGCGTCCATCATGGTGAACTGCATGGAGGTGCGCAGGCTGCGCAGGCTTTCCACCGTGACGTCCTTCGGCCGCGCATTCGCCAGCACCGAGCGCAGGCGTTCGCCGCCGCGCAGGAAACTGCTTTCGAGCACCGCCTGTTCGGCGCTCTGCGGTACGAGTCCGAATACCGGCAGATGGAAGGCACGCTCGATATGATCGGGGTCGTCGATGCCCTTGAACATATTGCGGCGCAGGAACACGAAGCCGGTGCCCGCGATCAGCCCGAGAATCACCGCCGCCGAGAGGATCAGCGCCTTCTTCGGCTTGACCGGCACGCCCGGGCGCAGCGCGGCGTCGACGATATGCACGTTGCCGCCGGTGCCGGCCTTCTGCACCGACAACTCCTGCACGCGGTTGAGCAGCAGCACGTAGATGTCTTCCGCCACTTTCGCGTCGCGCTGCAACTGCACGGCCTTCACTTCGGTGGCCGGCAGATCGCGGAAGCGGTCGGCGTATTTGGCGCGTTGCGCCTGCAATTCGGCCATCTGCGCGCGCGCGGCCACGAGCATCGGGTGGTCGTCACCGTAACGCTCGGTGAGTTGCGCCATCTGCAGGCGCAAGCCGGCGATCTGCTGCTCGTACTGCATGCTGCCTTCGAGGTACACCTTGGCTTCGTCGCTCGCGTTGATCGAGCCGGACTGGCGCTGATAGGCGGTCAGGGCGGCTTCGGAGCGTTCGAGGTCGGACTTCAGGCGCGGCTCTTCGCTCTTCAGGAAGTCGAGCATCTTGCTCGCGTCGGCCTGTTTGTTCAGCACGTGCTGGCGCACGTACGACTGGGCGAGCGCGTTGGCCACCAGCGCGGCATGTTCGGGGCTCTTGTCTTCCAGCGAAATCTGGATCACGCCGGTCTGCTTGCCCTGCTCCTGCACCGTGATGGCCGACTGGAACGCGGTGATGGCGTCGAGGTCGTTGGCACGCATCACCGTGAATTCCTCGCCCGGCCGCGCCACCAGCTTGTTGACCGTCATGGTCACGCCGCCGCCCTGCTCCTGCTGGCCGACGACGCCGCGCAGCAGCAGCGCGCCGTTGGCCGCATACAGTTCGTAGTGCTGGTCGTCGATCACCTTCATGGTCAGCTTCTGACCTTCCAGCGCGGGGATCACGTCGATCGAATCGACGTCGGCCTCTTCACCGCCCCATGCGTACGACGACAGACCGAGCCACGGACGCGCCGGCTGACCCGGCGTCGCCATGCGCGCGGCAATGCTGCCGAGCAGCGGGAACGTCTTCGGCGTGACGCTGAAGTTCAGCTTCAGTTGCTGCACGACCGGGCCGACCACGCCGCGGCTCTTGATGATTTCGATCTCGGCGTCGGTCGGCAGCGCCGTCGAGCCGGTGGTGATCGCCGCGCCGGTTTGCGTCTGCGTGAGCGCCTGCGACGTGTTGTCGGACTGCTCGACCCGCACGTGCGCATCGGCGGAATAGATCGGCTTGGCGAGGAAGCAGTACGCCCCCGCGATCGCGACGATCACGGCGGCGATGGCGATGAGCCACCAGATGTCGTCGAGGATCACCTGCACCAGTTGCCCGAGGACGACGTCCTCTTCTTCGGTCTTGATCGGACCAGCCATGTGTGGAGAGATTTGGTTGCTCACAATTCGCTTCCCGTATCGGTTACATCGGCATTTGCTTCGGTCCCGCGCCGCGTCCTCGATGGACAGTGCGGCACGGGCCTGACGACGGCGGTTCAGACGATCAGCGCGTCAGCTGTTTCAGGTAGAACAACGTCTGCACACTCGGCAGAACCTGCTGCAACACACGGTTGAAGGTGGTCGACGCAGCGGTGCCCACGTACACGACATCCAGCGGCTGCAACTGGAACTGCGAGGACAGCATGATGGCGTCCGGCTGCGTCATGTCGAGGCGATACACGTCCGGTGTGGTCGGGTGATCTCGCATGCCGCGCATCACGAAGATCTGGCGCGGATTGGCGTCCGTGTCGAGAATGCCGCCGGCCTGCGTCAGCGCGTCGGCGATCGTCATGCGCCCCTTGATGATCGGCAGCTGGATCGGCGTCTTCACTTCGCCCATCACGAATATGCGGCTGTCGGTGCGGTCCGGCACGTTGATCACGTCGCCGTTTTGCAGCATCACGTTCTGCGTGGTGTCGCCGCGATCGAGCATGCGGTCGGCGTCGAGCACGTAGAGTTTGTTGTTGCGCGTGAGACGCACGCGCTGAATATCGGCGTCCGCATTGGTGCCGCCCGAACGCGTGATCGCGTCGACCAGCGTGAGCGGCACGTCGCTCACCGCGAGCGGGCCCGGCGTCTTCACTTCGCCGGTCACCTGCACCTTCTGGCCGCGATACGACAGCACGCGCACGTCGACCTGCGGATTGCGGATATAGCGCACGAGGCCGGTGCTCAACTGAGCACGCAACTCGCTGACGGTTTTGCCGGCGGCCCGGATACGGCCGACGAACGGGAAAAAGATCGTGCCGTCGGCGGCGATGGTCTGGCCGTACGGGTCGGCCTGCCCCGGCAGTGCAGCCGTATAAGGCTGCTGCAACGCGCCGCCGATCGACTGCGTGGTGTTGCCGCCCGCCGACAGCGTACTGCCCTGCGGCGTGGTCAGTTCAGGATGGTCCCACACGGTGATGCCGAGAATGTCCTGCGGCGCGAGCCGGTACACATACTGCGACGGGTCGCTCAAGGTGGAGGTCGGCAGCACCTGAGTCTTCGCGGCGGCGGCTTGCGCCTGCGCGGTCACGACATTCGCGTCGATCACATGGACCGGATAGGTCTCGGCGGGTTGACTGTCGTGCTGGCCGTCGTCTTTCAGACGGGAGGTGTCGAGGTAGTTGCCAGGTGCGGTGACGCAGGCCGACAGAAAGGACGTCAGCAAAAGCGTGGCGGCGAGTTTGGACTTGAAATTCGTCGACTTGCCGTCCACGAGTGAGTGTGCAGTGAGTTTTTTCATCAGCATATTTTTTTCAGCCATCCCATGACCAGATGTTCGATGAGCACGAGACTCTCCCTATAAGCGGTTTCCGCCCCGCCGTGCGGATCGGCGACGTCGGAATCCGCTTCCCACTTGCCGAGCGGATAGACCTTGCCGCGCGAGGCCGGATCGAGTGCTTCCACGTCGCTCACCTGCGCGCGCTCGGTGACCAGCACCAGATCGGCGCTGCGCACGAGTTGCCGGTCCAGACGCCGCGCGTAGTGGATGCCCGAGGCGACGCCCTGCTCGGCGAGCAGGCGCCGCATCACGGGGTCCATGCCGTGACCGTTCACGGCGCGCAGACCCGCCGAATGAAACGCGATCGGCTCCGCATGCGAACGCGACGCCGCCCGTTGCCGGGCCTTGAACAGCATTTCGGCGGCGGGCGAACGGCACACGTTGGCGTGGCAGACGATCAGAACGTTGGCAAACATGGCGGGCTCCGTGATGAGGCGCGTGGTGACGGCTGAGCGGGTGCTTGTCGGTGCGTTGGCGTTGGCGGCGCTCCGGCGGCAGCTCAGCGGCTGGCTCCGGCCGCGTCCAGCGCCACCACCTGCGCGAGCGGCAAGCCGTTCGCGCCGACCTTCGCCGGCGCGCTGCGCAGTGCGTGCTGTCGGCCGATCGCCTGATACTCGATACCGAGTTCGAGCAGCGCGTCCGGTTCATACAGGTTGCGGCCGTCGAAAATCAGCGGCGTCTTGAGGATCCGCTTGAGCGAATCGAAGTCCGGGCTCTTGAACACCTTCCACTCGGTGAGGATCACCAGCGCGTCCGCGCCTTCGGCGGCTTCCATCTCTTCCTTCACGAACGACAGGCGCGCGTGCTGCTGCGGCACGTCCTTCAGATCCAGCGCGAACACCCGCTTCGATTCGTCGATCGCGACCGGGTCGTATGCCTTCACGCGGGCGCCGCGGCGCAGCAGTTCGGCGATCAGCGGACGGCTCGGCGCTTCGCGCATGTCGTCGGTATTCGGCTTGAAGGCGAGGCCCCACACGCCGAAGGTGCGGTCGGACAGATCCTCACCCAGACGCGAGACGATCTTCTGCGCGAGCACTTTCTTCTGCGTGTCGTTGACCGCTTCCACCGCTTCGAGAATGCGCAGATTCGCCTTGTGGTCGGCGGCCGTGCGGATCAGCGCCTGCACGTCCTTCGGAAAGCACGAACCACCATAGCCGCAGCCGGCATACAGGAAGTCGTAGCCGATGCGCGGATCGGACCCGATGCCGCGCCGCACCGCCTCGATATCCGCGCCGACGCGGTCGGCCAGATTCGCGAGCTCGTTCATGTACGAAATGCGCGTGGCGAGCATGGCGTTGGCCGCGTACTTGGTGAATTCGGCCGAGCGCACGTCCATATACAGCGTGCGTTCGCGATTGCGGTTGAACGGCGCGTAGAGGCGCTTCATCAGCTCGCGCGCTTTTTCGCCCGGCACGTCTTCGTCGCAACCGAGCACGATGCGATCGGGCCGCGTGAAGTCTTCCACCGCCGCGCCCTCTTTCAGGAACTCGGGATTCGACACCACCGAGAACATGTGCGCAGCGTTGCGGCCGGCCAGTTCGGCGGCGATCACGTCACGCACGCGCGAGGCCGTGCCGACCGGCACCGTGGATTTGTCGACGATCACCTTGAAGCCCGTCATATGGCGGCCGATGTTGCGCGCGGCGGCGAGCACGTATTGCAGGTCGGCGGAACCGTCTTCGTCGGACGGCGTGCCGACCGCGATGAACTGGATATCGCCGTGCGCGACCGCCGCTTCGACGGCGGTCGAGAACGTCAGGCGCCCGGCCTTGCGATTGCGCGCGATGATCTCCTGCAGACCCGGCTCATGGATCGGCACGCCGCCGTTGTTGAGCACGTCGATCTTGCGCTGATCGACATCGAGACAGAACACGTCGTGGCCGATGTCGGCCAGACACGCGCCCGTCACGAGGCCTACGTAGCCACTACCGATGATCGTCAGGTTCATGTATTACACCTCGGAAAATGGAATCCAATAAAAAGTCACATGACGCGTGACCGAAGCCCGCAAGAAAACGCCGGGCCGCCCCAAGTTTTCCTGCACCCCCTCGGGGGGCTGGCGCGAAGCGACAGGTGCGGGCCGTCAATAAGCATTGCTGCCAACAAAGCCCTTCCACAGCGTCAGCACGACGATCTTGATGTCGAGCCAGAAGGTCCAGTGCTGCATGTAGTACAGATCGAGCTTGACGCGGCCCATCATCTTTTCGATGCGGTCGGTTTCGCCGCGATAGCCGTTGATCTGCGCCCACCCGGTGATGCCCGGTTTGATCCGGTAGCGGTGCATGTAGCCCTTCACCAGATCCTTGTAGATGTCGTCGTGTTCGAGCGCGTGCGGACGCGGGCCGACCACCGACATCTCGCCGCGCAGCACGTTGATGAACTGCGGCAGCTCGTCGAGGCTGGTGCGCCGCAGGAACGCGCCGACCGCGGTGATGCGCGGATCGCGCCGCGTGGCCTGGGTGATCTTGCCGTGCTCTTCCTTGTGCATCTTCATCGAACGGAACTTGTAGATCTCGAACTGATTGCCGTCGATGCCCTTGCGCTTCTGCCGGAAGAACACGGGGCCCGGCGAGTTCAGCTTCACCGCGGCGGCGATGACCAGCATCAGCGGTGCGAGCGCGGTCAATGCGGCCAGCGCGAACAGGCGGTCGAACACGCGCTTGGGCAGCACGCGCAGATCGGTGATCGGCGAGGCGGCCAGGTTGATCGCCGGCACGCCGAGCAGATCGACCATCGGCTGATTGAAAAGCGTGAGACTGCGCACGTCGGGAATGAAGCGGATGTTCACGAAGTCGTTGCGCAGGTCCATCACGAAGCGGTGAATCGCTTTCTCCTTGGAGATCGGCAGCGCGAGCCACAGTTCGCGGATCGCGCGCTGGCGCACGAGATGCAGCATGCGCTGATAGTCGCGCTCGACCGGCACGCCTTCGATCGCCTCGCCCGCATCGGGGTCTTCATACGGATTGATGGTGCCGTCCTCGTCGAACACCACGACGGGGCTGAAGCCCGCATCCGGACGGCTGCGCATCTGCTGGATCAGAAAGCGCCCATACGGCGCGCCGCCCACAATCGCCACCGCGCGCTGATTGAAGCCTTCGCGGCGCAGTCCGCGCAAGATCGAATAGACGATCACCTTGGTGACGATCAGGAGCACGATCGTGGCCGCCGCCCAATAGACGAGCCACAACCGCGACAGGCTGTCCGAGCGGTGCAGGCTGAAGCTGATCAGCACGCCGGTGACTTCCACCAGCAGCCAGCCGCCCGCCACGCGGCACAGCAGGTCGTACAACGGCTTGCCACGCCACGACTGATAGATCCCGAGCGCCGGAAAAAACACCACCACCAGCAGGCAGTCGAACGCGAGCGAGACGCTTTGCATATCGTCCAGCCACACGGCTTTCCCGCTGTGCACGGCCGCCGCAATGGCGGCGCCGAGCGCGACCATGGCGATGTCGATGATTCTCGATAGAACGCTCAGCATGCGCTGCCCCTCAGTTCGTCAGTCAAGTGCCATCCGTTGGTTGGTTGAAATCCACTCCGGCGATGGGACGCACAACGCCGGTATCCGCGTCATGCAATTCCATGCGCGACGCGAAACTGTTCGAAGCGGTGCTAATTGCCCTTCTGTTTCCCAATCGAAAAGATCGCCTGAACGACCGGATCAGGAAATGTGTGTCGGAATGAGTGAATACCCTTGTACAGGTATAGATAAAGCGGTATTAAAATTCCCACTGCAAGACCGCAAAATATCTCAAATTGTATCGGTCAATGTTTCGGTATTTTTTCTGAATTTTGTTCGGCAATTTTTACCGGCACGGATGTCTTTTCACTGCCTGGTAAGCCTTTGTGTGAGCCAATCCAGTACTTTCTGATGGTTTTCCTACAAAGCTTACGCGACGCCTTCCGTTGTCATTTTGCGGCATGGACGACGATAAAAAAATGTCCCGTGATTTTTTTCGGGTAATTTTTCTTTTTAAAAAATTATAGGGACATTTTTTCTTCACGAAATGGATAATTTTATTTGGCGCTTTATATAGTTTCCATTTAACGCGCTTTTATTGATTCCCGGGTTCGTGATAAAAATCGACGCATTCACCCAGCCTCGAGGAGTCCATCATGACAGCTCCGGTTACGGCCACGTCTGCCGACACCCGGTCCACGCAAGTCAAGTCCCTGAACGTCAAGCTCAAGGTTCATCCTGTGATTCTGGCGGGCGGCTCCGGCACGCGGTTATGGCCGATGTCGCGCGAACAGCACCCGAAGCAGCTCATCGGCCTGCTCGGCGACGATTCGCTGCTGCAATCCACTACGCGCCGTCTCGACGGACTCGAAGCCGGCTATCCGCTCACCGAGCAACTCATCGTGGTGGCCAATGAAGAGCAGCGCTTCACCACCGCCGAGCAATTGCGCACGAGCGGCAAGCCGACCCGGCTGATTCTCGAACCCGCAGGACGCGACACGGCGCCGGCGCTCACCGTGGCCGCCCTCTCGGTCGCCGCGCAAGACGAAGACGGCATCATGGTGGTGATGCCCGCCGATCATGCGGTCACGGACATCGCCGGATTTCATGCGGCAGTGGCGACCGGCGTGCAGCATGCGGCAGCCGGGCATATCGTCACGATGGGTATCGTGCCGACGCGCGCCGAAACGGGCTACGGCTACATTCGCATCGGCGCAGCGCTTGGCACGACTAATGATACGCAGGACGCCGGCACGGAAGCCGCCGGCAGGATCGGCGCGCACAAGCTCGATCGCTTCGTCGAGAAGCCGCATCTGGAGCTGGCGCAGCGGTATATCGATTCGCAGGAGTACTGGTGGAATAGCGGCATTTTCATCATGCGCGCGTCGACCTGGCTGAAGGCGATCCGTTATTTCCAGCCGGCCATTTACGAAGCGTGCGACGCGGCCTTCGCGGGCGGCAAGGCGGACGGCGACTTCTTCCGCCTGCAACGCGACGCGTTCAGCGCCTCGCCGTCGAATTCGATCGACTACGCGGTGATGGAACAGCTCGGCAACGACCAGAGCGCGGCCTCGGGCATCGTCGTGCCGTTGCAGGCGGGCTGGTCCGACGTCGGTTCGTGGGACGCCATCTGGGACATCTCGGACAAGGACGCCGATCAGAACGTGGGGCGCGGCCGGGTGATGTTCGAAGGCGCCGTCTCGACCTTCGCGCATTCGGAAGGACGCCTGATTGCCTGCGTGGGCACACAGGATCTGGTGGTAGTGGAAACGGCCGACGCCATTCTGGTCGCCGACAAGTCGCGCGTGCAGGACGTCAAGAAGATCGTGGGCCGGATTCGCAGCGACGGCGGGATGGAAGCGGCCAACCATCGCAAGGTGCATCGCCCGTGGGGCAATTACGACTCCGTCGACACCGGCGAGCGCTTCCAGGTCAAGCGGATCGTGGTGAAGCCAGGTGCGCGGCTCTCGCTGCAAATGCATCATCACCGCGCCGAACATTGGATTGTCGTGCGCGGCACGGCGCTCGTCACGCGTGGTGAAGAGCGCTTTATCGTCTCCGAAAACGAATCGGCTTATATTCCGCTGGGTGTCACCCACCGTCTCGAGAATCCGGGCAAGATGCCGCTCGAAATGATCGAGGTCCAGTCCGGTTCGTATCTCGGTGAGGACGATATCGTGCGTTTCGACGACACCTACGGACGCCAGTGACAAGCCACTAACAAGCGTCGATCAGGGGCGTCGGCGAACGGCGTCCTTCTGACATCACCAGTGAATCACAACGAATGAAGCGGGAGCCTGCGGCGGTTGCTCCTACCGGCCGCGGGGAACTGCTGTGCTCACCCTGCGTGGGAGATGAGTTCTGGGTACGACGTAAAACGATCTGATGTACTGCTCTCGGTCGCTGCGTTGACAGCAGCCGGTTCGCCGGGATAACGGCGCAGCGGACCACGAAATGCGTTCAGCGGTCCATGCAAAGACGCACCGTGATTGACCGCGACCGGTTCGGGCACATGGCGCAAGGCAGGCAACGGACGAGCCGCCGTAGGCGCCGGGTTTGCAGCGACGTGCGCCGACGCTTGAGTCGAAACATGAACTGCCGCCGCGGATTCGGCTGCTGCCGCCAGCGTGAGGCATTCACGATCGATCCACTGCCGCGCCCAGTCGAGCGCGTATTGCTCCGCCACATCCGTATCCGCAAAGCGCGGGCCGACAAGGCCTGAACGCTCGACGCGTTTGCCGTCCTTCATGATCTCCGCCCACGCGCGAAACATGGCGTTCGGCACCCGCTCCGCCGCGACATAAATCACATAGCCGCGGTCGGCGATTTCCCTGCCGCGTGGCGCGAGGCTCAGCGACAGCGGGCTGCGCCGGTCGTCGGGCGCCGGCGTGCTGCGCGCTGATGCGACGGCGGAATTCAAACCATGCATGGCGGCATTCACCGCGCCCGCTTCGTCCGCGCGAGCGAGGTCCGGCCGCGCGACATACCGTACGGGCGCCGCAGGCGCGCGGGACACCGGCGGCACGCTTGCCGCCCCGTTCGCCTCTCCCGACAACTGACGCGTGATGTCGGCAATCGGATCGGCCGACCGCCAGTTGCTCAGGCTGTTCGACACGCCGGGCGCTTGCCACGACTCTGGACTTCTCCAGGACACACCACGCAGAGTCTCGTCGCGCGCGCGCGGGCTTTCCGTTACCGGTGCCGCGGGTTTGGCCGCGACGGGCGGCGCCGGCTGGGGGACGTACGCAAAGGTGCGCCCGGTTTGCGACAACAGCCGAACCATCTCGAGCAGCGTGCCGTTCAATTGCCATTCTTCAAAACGGCGCCGGCAAGTGGGCCCCGACGGATAACGGCCGGGCAGTTTCGACCAGGGCTCGCCGGTGGTCAGGATCCACAGCACGGCATTCGCCACGATGCGTGGTTCGGCGCGGGGCCGGCCGCGTCGGTTTAGACGGACGGCCGGCTCATCTGAGACAAGCGCTGCCAGCAGCGCCCATTCGTCATTGCTTAGCTCATCGAAAAACATTGGATTTTCTCCACGCAGCCTGGCCGGGCCGCGGCTTTGGGACGCCACGGATTCAACTTTCACGATCCGTGTGCAGCCCGCGGTTGCACAAATATGTCTTGTACGTTCTGTCAGCTGGTCAAACCCGCCCTGTCTTAGTGCGGTTTATCCCTATTGCGAAGCACAAAACGTGGTCTCACTCGTGCATGGGAGAATTGTGCACGAAGCATACCATCCCCAGGGTTTGCGTGAATACGCGTGAGACAAGTGTTACGGATAGAAACAAACTTGTCCTTTTTGCTGCGTCTTTTCTCGCATTGCCGTCACAGAACTGCTGTTGCTTCCAGCTAAAAAATGGCGCTATTGCAGCGCACAACAATTGGATATCGCTGGCGAATTGACTTTGATGAATTCGCCGTTTTTTTGAAGGTGGATTCCGATGCATTTCGCTGTCGCTATGTCTAGCGGCGGTGAGCGGAAGCAGCGGCAGAACAGCCTATGTGCAATGCATCGGTGTCAGGACGATGGCGCGGCCAGCGTGGCGCAGGCACCGCTAGAAGATGCGCCGCTCCGCAGCCAAATCCATCGATACGACCGATAGACCTGGTTTCAGCGCATCGGTTCGCCGCGCCCTCGCCGACCACAGCCGTCCTTTCCCGTGCGTGCCGGCATGTCACGATACCGGTGGGCACGTATGCCGCCGCTGTGACAGCGGCGTCGCGGTACAACTACCGGCACACATGCTGGTCAATATTACCCCTATGTCATAAGACGGAATTTTCTGCCGATTTACCATTCAGTTGCATTTGCAGCAATCCGCAATGGATATTTGAATCTTTCATCGAACTCCCCGAATCGCGTCGCGCTAATTCGTTTCGAATTCGCTTCATGCAATTAATCTGGAATGCATAACATAATTCGGCACGCCGCTATTGCCCCTTTCATTCTCCGATGCGCCATCGCCGCCCGCCGCGCAAGGGAAAATCTGTGCGAGTGCATGTCAACCGGATTGCTGTTTTGGCCGTTCTGGCAGACAGCATTTGCCATAATGGACATGCCGAGGGTTCTGGATACCGTTGACGCCCGCGCGCATGAACGACCAAAAACGTTTTCACCACCGATGGAGTGTCATATGAAAGTCCAATCCGCTATCGCTACGCTGGTGCTGGGCGCTGTCCTCGTTTCTCCGGTGTTCGCACAGAACAGCCAGCAGACGAAAATGGCCGACTGTAACAAGCAGGCCGGCGACAAGAAGGGCGATGACCGCAAGGCATTCATGAAAACGTGCCTGTCCGCGAAGCCGGCCGCCGCCGCGCCGATGAGCCAGCAGGACAAGATGAAGGCGTGCAACACGCAAGCCACCGGCAAGAAGGGTGATGACCGCAAGGCGTTCATGAAGAGCTGCCTGTCGTCCGCACCGTCCAACTAAACACCGTGAGTCAGCGCCGCGCCACGAGCGCGGCGCACGAGCGCCCGGCGCCGCTTACCTGTCACTTACTGCCCACTTACTGCCGCCTCCCGCTCCGCCCCACGCCGTGCATCCGCCCGAACGCGCCGTTTTTCTTCTATGATGGCTGCGGAGACGGCCCCCCCATATAGAACATTAGACGGGCCGCCATCTTGTCGTTGGAGCTGCAGAGCGTCCATCGGAGGCAAGGATGGTATCGAAGCATAAAAACCGCTGGCTGAGGCGGTGGCTGGTCGTCATCATCTTCTGGGCGGTGCCCGTGGCGATCGTGGCGGTGAGCGAGATCCGGGAGGAAATGGCGTACAACGCCGCCGACCTCGACCGCGCGCTGACCACCTGGAATTTCACCGACGCGCAACGCGCGGCCGGCGCCCCCGCGCGCTGTCACGGCAATCCCGACGAAGCGCAAGCCGCGGGTTGTCCGGCCGATGTGCTGGCCGCCAACGCGGCGCGACAGCAGGACGCCCGCAATGAATACGGCGTGCGCCGCGCTACCCTGATGGCTTATCTCTGGCATGCATTTGTCGGTTACTGGATCGTGCCGGCCGTCGCGCTGTTTCTGCTCGGCGTACTGATCGGCATGCTGCGCCGCGTACTGCGGCGTCCGCCGCCGGTCAAAAGCCCGGCGAATCACGGATGACGGCGCACCCGCTTCGACAGCCGATCTGCGGCATCGACGCAACGCTTTCGGTTTTATTACAACGCGAATACGCGAGGCGCGAAAATCGGTAAAAACGAATCATCCAGGCTGTTACGGCCCCGTTCCGATTGAGGCACATCAAATCGGGCCCGAATTCCCGGGAACCTGTTCCAACGCGCGGCGCGCGCGCTCAGGCGGCGCGCTCCAGTACCAGTCAAAATTACAGCGCGATCCCTTACGATTAGCCCGAAACCCCCGCCGTGCAAGGCTTTTCGCCTGTCAAGGAAGCGCGCCATTTGTGCTTGCGTGTGATATAACTCAAAAGCAACCCGGCAACATCAGATGAGGTTGCGCCCCGGAACAATGACGGAGAAAAACGATGCAAAGACGAAACTTCATGTTGAAGACTACCGCTGCGCTCGCTTTCGGAGGCCTTGCACTGGCTGGTTGTACGACGAATAAAGGCAACCCGGACACACCCGCCACCGATTCATCCAAGCGCCAGTCGATCGACGCCAGCGTCGAAGGCACGATGTCGCGACTTTTCACGACGGTGCAGGGCTCGCGCGAACTGGTTTCGAAGGCGCGCGGCGTCCTCGTGTTCCCGTCGGTGCTTCAGGTCGGCTTTATCGTCGGCGGTCAGTACGGCGAAGGCTCGCTGAAGGTCGGTGGCGGCACGGTCGGTTACTACAGCACGATTTCCGGTTCGTTCGGCCTGCAGGCAGGTGCGCAGTCGAAGGCGATCATTTTCCTGTTCATGACGCAGGACGCACTGGACAAATTCCGCAACGCCGACGGCTGGTCGGCGGGCGGCGACGCCTCCGTCGCGCTGGTGAAAATGGGTGCCAACGGCGCGATCGACACCACCACGGCGACGGCTCCGGTCGAAGTGTTCGTGCTGACCAATGCCGGCCTGATGGCCGACGTATCGCTGCAAGGCACCAAGGTTACGCGTCTGAAGATCTAAGGGGCGCGCTCCGATTGCCGGTCTGCGGGGTGTGCGTCTGATCCGCCGGGTTTCCGTGAGCAGCGGTGGCCGGATCAGACGCAATCCCGCGCAGCCCGCTTTTGCAACGCAAGCAATGTGGCACGCGCCGCGGCGGTGAGCTTTTGTGGGCCGCGGTTAGCCGCAGATGATCGGTCGCATTGCCTGACGCCATTGTCTCAAATCATGCGGCAACAAAAACGGCGATGCGCTGCCTGCATCGCCGCTCTTTTTGATCTCGCGCGTTCGCCAGTCTTTCCGGCTCAGCTTCCCGACGTATCGATCACCTTGAAGCGCGAACGTTTCTGCGCGCGAATCACCGACTGATACGCGTTCACATACTGTTGAGCCATGCGGTGCGACGTGAAGCGCTCCTCGAAGCGCTGCCGTACGCCCGCTCGCGGCACCTTGTGCAGGCGATTGACCGCCGCCACCGCGCCGATCTCGTCTTCCACGATAAAGCCCGTCACACCATCTTCCAGCACTTCCGGCACCGAACCGCGATTGAACGCGATGACCGGCGTGCCGCATGCCATCGCTTCGATCATCACGAGGCCGAACGGCTCAGGCCAGTCGATCGGAAACAGCAACGCGTGCGCCCCGGACAGGAATTCGGCCTTCTGGTGATCCGCAATCTCGCCGATGAACTCCACGTACGGCAAATCCAGCAGCGGCCGGATGTCGCGTTCGAAATACTCGCGATCGGCGGCGTCCACTTTCGCGGCGATGCGAATCGGCATACCGCAGCGGCCGGCAATCCGGATCGCGGTGTCGACACGCTTTTCCGGCGAGATCCGGCCGAGAAACGCGAGATATTTCTGCTCGACCGGCTGCGGCGTGTAGAGCTGCTCCGGCAAGCCGTGATACACGGTGGTCAGCCACCTGGCCTGCGGCAGCGGATGCCGCTGCGCGTTCGAAATCGAGATCACCGGCGCGGTGTTGAAGGTGTCGAACACCGGCTGTTGCTCGGGCAGATCGAGGCGGCCGTGCATGGTCGTGACAAACGGCGTTTCCTGGCGCTTGAAGACCGAGAACGAGTAATAGTCCAGGTGGAAATGCAGGACGTCGAAATTCTCGGCCTGACGGCGCACCAGTTCCATCAGCAGCATATGGGGCGCCACGCGGTCGCGAATGCCCGGATCGAGACGCAGCGCGCGCGGCCAGACGGCTTCGAGCTTCGCGTTGGTCACGGAGTCGCCGCTCGCGAACAGCGTCACGTCATGGCCGAGTTCGACCAGCGCCTCGGTGATGTATGACACGACGCGCTCCGTGCCGCCATACAGCTTGGGCGGCACCGATTCGGTCAAAGGGGCGATCTGCGCAATCTTCATATTCTGTCTCCGTGATCTGACGGCTTGCGCCTGCGGCGGTGCACGTCAGCAGCGCTGAGTATGGACAGCGCCACTACCGCCGATCAATGCAACGGCCGCGCTCCGGCACGGTGCACGACCGGCATCGACGCATTATTCACCACGGGCCAACAAAAAACCCCCAAACTTGCACTTTCTCGGCACTGTTACATTCAGCTTACACGCGACTCGAAACGGAAACGGATCCCCGATTATCGGGCGGGCCATTTCCAGGGCGGCAGATCGCGCTCGTCGTCATCGGCGATACGGGTGGCGCCGAAGTGCTTCTCCAGCACGATCGACTGGCTCGCCTCCTCGCGTTCGAGTGCCGCGATCAGGCGCGCCGCATGCGACACCACCAACACCTGCGAATATGTGGCAGCCCGCGCGATCAGGCGGGCGAGCGCCGACAGCAGGTCCGGATGCAGGCTCGTTTCGGGTTCGTTCAGCACGAGCAGTTCCGGCGGACGCGGCGTCAGCAAAGCGGCGACCAGCAGCAGATAGCGCAAGGTGCCGTCCGACAGTTCCGCGCCTTTCAGCGGCCGCAGCAGGCCATGCTGCTGCATCGCCACTTCGAAGCGGCCGTCCTGTGTCGTGACGTCGAGGCGAGAGCCCGGGAAGGCGTCGTCGATGGCGGCGTCGAGCGCAACCGGATCGCCGATCTCGCGGATGGTTTGCAAGGCGGCGGCGAGATCCGCACCGTCGTTCGCGAGCACCGGCGTGTGCGTGCCGATCTGCGGCAGACGCGCGGCCGCTTCGACGTCCGTGCGGAAATGGTCGTAGAAACGCCAGGAGCGGATCTGCTCACGCACCGTGACCATCTCGGGTGCGGTGCGCGGGTCGGAGAACTCCGTCATCATGCTGTCGAAGCTGGCGACCGGTTGCGGAATGGTCTGCCAGTCGCCGTGCTCGTCGCGCGTGCGCAGCGCCGGGCCGTGCCGGTCCACCAGTAACGCCGACGGCCGCAGCACAGGGCCGCTCCAGATGCACTCGCGTTTGATGATCGGATCGAGCAGGAACTTGCTGGGTATGGGAGCCGCTGGCCGCTCCGGCGCTGGCAGCCCCAGATCGATCGCGTAGCCGAACTGATCGCCGGCAAAGCCGAGCCGCAGGCTCACGGGTTCTTTACGCCGCGTGCCCTCGACCGGGAACTCGCCGGCCAGCACGGCGCGCGAAAAGCGTTCGGGACCGGCCCATAACGTGGAAGGCAAACCGCCTTCGCGCGCCAACGAGGTAATCACACCGCCGCGCGCCGTCTCCGCCAACAAACGCAGCGAACGATACACGCTCGACTTGCCGCTGCCATTGGCGCCCGTAATTACGTTCAGGCGGCCGAGCGGCACGATCAGCTCGCGCAGCGAGCGGTAACCCGCGACAGCCAGCGTGGTCAGCATGCGGCAACCCGGGATTCAGTCACGCACGCGTGCCCTTTCCGTAATTCCGCGACGCGCCCGCACGCGGCGAACCGCCCGCGCGAGAACCAGGCCAGGCATTGGTCAAGACGCTCCATCAGTTATGCCCGCCGCCCTTGCCCGGCTTCTGCACCGGCACGCTGCGCAAATCGTGCAGGAACGTATCGCGCCACACGCCGAGATCGTTCTTGCGCAGCGCCGCCATGTTGATTTCATGGCGCCGCTGACGCGCGTCGAGCGGCATCTGCAACGCGCGCTGCAAGGCTTCGCACATGCCGATCGCATCATGCGGATTGACGAGCAGCGCGCCGCTCAGCTCCGCCGCCGCGCCCGCGAAAATCGACAGCACCAGCACGCCTGGGTCGTCGGGATTCTGCGCGGCGACGTATTCCTTCGCGACCAGATTCATGCCGTCGTGCAGCGGCGTGACGAAACCGATCTGCGATTCGCGAAACAGCGACATCAGCTTCCAGCGGTCGTACTGCTGATTCAGATAGCGGATCGGCGTGTAGTCGAGACCCGAGTAGCGGCCGTTGATGCGCCCCGCTTCGTACTCCAGATCCTGGCGAATTTTCTGATAGGTGGCGACGTCCGAACGGGTGGGTGGCGCGATCTGCACCAGCGTGACGTTGCCGCGCCATTCCGGCGAACGCTCCAGCAGATGCTCGAAGGCCCGGAACCGCTCGACCAGACCCTTCGAATAGTCCAGCCGGTCGACGCTCATGATCAGCTTGCGCCCCTCCAGGCTCTGCTTCAGGTCGAGCACGTGCTGACGGCTTTCGTAGCGCTTCGCCTGTTCGGCGATTTCGTCGGGGAACACGCCGATCCGGTAGACGCCGGTGTGCAGTTTGCGGCCGAACGCTTCGACGAGACCGTCCGCGCTCACCGTGCCGCGCGCGTGGCGCGTGACGTAATCCTTGAAGGCGAGTTCGTCGGTAGCGGTCTGGAAGCCCAGCAGGTCGTAGCACGACAGCGACTTCACCAGTTCTTCGTGCGGCGGAATGTTGAGCAGGATCTGCGGCGCGGGAAACGGAATGTGCAGGAAAAAGCCGATGCGGTTCGTGACACCCTCGTTGCGCAGCGCCTCGGCGAACGGGATCAGGTGGTAGTCGTGAATCCAGATCACGTCGTCGGGTTCGAGCAGCTTGATCAGCTTGTGCGCGAGCCACGCGTTGACCCGCCGGTAGCCCGCGTATTCCTCGCGCTCGTAGCGTGCAAGGTCGTTGCGGTAGTGGAACACCGGCCACAATGTCGCGTTCGAAAAGCCGCGATAGTACTGGTCGTAATCCTTGCGTGTCAGGCCCACGGTCGCAAAGGTCACCGCGCCGTCCTGCTCCAGCGTCGGGCCGGCGTTGGCGACGGTCTCGCTGACCACGTCGCCGCTCCAGCCGAACCACACGCCTCCAGCATCCTTCAACGCGCCGAATACGCCGACCGCGAGGCCGCCGGCCGATCCTTTGGTTTCCGTCGGCGTAGCGACGCGATTCGACACGACGATCAATCGCCCCATGTTGCATGTCCTCCTTGGTTCGCGCGACGCGCGCGGGTGCGTTCCATCAGGTCCTGGCGGCCTCCCGTGCGCAATCGCGCGACGGGAACCCGAGCCACCCTGAAGCACACCATGCCGCGCCAGCTTCGTGAGTGAGTGGACGGTTCGACCGCTTTGGTGCCCGATCAGTTGCATTCATCGGTGCCTGTGCGCCACAGTATGGCGCTTTCGCCGTCGAACCCACCGTCAGAGCGCGGTCAAAGCCGGTATCAGACCCACCGTCAGACTTTTTCCTTCACAGGCTGCGGCACATCGGCCGCCGGAGCCCGTCCGGCGCGGCTTGCCACCGGATCGGCCTCGGTATGCGCGGCGGTGCTGCCAGCCGGCGTCTGCGTGCCGCGCGGCACCCAGTCGAGCGGTGCGCCCTTGCCGGTTTCGAGTTCCGCCGACACTTCCGCGCGCGCCCGCGGCAGGTACTGCGGATAGTGCCTCTGTATGAAGTCGAGCAGTCCCTCGCGCACCCGGCAGCGCAAATCCCAGTTCAGACCGGAATCGAGCGAACTGACGAGGGCGCGCAATTGCATCGAGCGCTCGGTGCCGTCCGTGACCTGCAGCACCTGCACGCGGCGATCCCACTCGGGCGCGTCCTCGACGATGCGGGCGAGCTCCTCGCGCAACGGCGCGAGCGGCATCCGGTAATCGACGTACAGAAACACTGTGCCGATAATCTGCGAACTGCTGCGGGTCCAGTTCGAGAACGGGTTCTCGATGAACCACTGTAGCGGCACGATCAGCCGCCGCTGATCCCACAGACGCACCGACACATACGTGCCCGTGATTTCCTCGATACGCCCCCACTCGCCCTGAATCACGACGACGTCGTCCAGACGGATCGGCTGCGACAGCGCGATCTGCAAACCGGCGATCAGATTGCCGAGCACCGGCCGCGCGGCGATACCGGCAACAAGGCCTGCCACGCCCGCCGACGCCAGCAGGCTCGCGCCGATCTGCCGGACATTGGGAAACGTCATCAATGCGCCGCCCACGCCGACGATCACGATCACGAACATCACGGAACGCGCCAGCACGCGCGCCTGCGTATGGATGCGGCGCGCCTGCAGGTTGTCGGCGGTATCGAGCGGATGGGCCTGAATGATCGCCTCGCCGATGGCCGCCGCCGAGCGCACCGAGAGCCACGTGATCGCGCCGATCAGCGCGATCGCGGCGGCGTCGCGCAGCGGCGTGATGAAAGTCAGCGTGTCGGGCGCTTCCCACCATACCGCTTCGAGCGCGAGGATCACGAGCACGAAGAGCGACGGCTTGTCGATATAGCGCAGCACCACGCTGGTGAGCGGATAGGGCCGCGCGAGCCGCGTCGCCATGCGCGCGCCGATCCGATGGACGCCCACGGCCAGCAGCACCGCGATCACCGAGACGATCAACGCGCCGAGCCACGTATGCAGCGGCGCTTCGGCGATGCGGCTGAGGTCGTCGAGAGTAGGCATCAAAGGGATCGTCCTCCTGGCTTGAGGGGTGAACAGAGTGGGCGCGGAATCGCGAGACTTCGAATGTGGCCGCGTGTTGCGCGACGCGTCGGACCGCTTCAAAAGCTCCAGTCGGCAAGCGACGATGAAGCAAGCGCGAACCGGACGACTGCGCGCCGTCGCGGCCTGCCTACTGACATCTTGGATTGTTCTTCGGCGCGATCTGGGAAAGGTGCCCAGGCTGGCCGCCTCTGCAAGTGGACAGCCGGAGCTCAGACCGGGTTTCAGATAGGCTTCGAGGAACCCCCACAGAGGTTCCGGCTGAAAAGCCGAAACACACTCATGAGATGAGGCAAACCGCCCAACGCGCCCGCTGCGGGCGCGCGACATCAGCCGCAATTCAGTTCAGCTACCGCTCTTGCAGGGAAACGCCTTGCCGAGCCCCAGCGAGATCGCCGTGCTGGCGTTGTAGCCCGCGACGTTCGGATTCTCCGCAATGTACTTGCGCACCGCGTCGGTCAATTGCGCCGAGCGCGCGTCCTGCGGCAAGCAGAAGTACTGGCCGACGCGCGGACCGGTCGTGCCGCCAATCGCGTCGATAGTGTTGAAGATGCCGTCGGCGGCGCCTTCGATATAAGCGGCACACGCGCTACGCGATGCCACGTCCGTCTTGGTGCACAGCTTGTTGAGGTCGCCTCCCGTAAACGCGGCTGCCGATAGCGGTACGGCAAACGCGCTGGCGAAAATCAAAGCCCGCAGCATGGTGTTCCTTTCCAGGGTCGTTTATCAGGCGGTCTTTCGCCGCATCCAAAGGGCGCGCCCACGTGGCGCGCCAAAGTCGTCATTCTGCACTGTTTTGCGAAGCGCAAGCGTGCGCACCGCCGCTATCTTCAGGCACTTTTTTAGCGCGGCGGCACGGCGACCCGCTGGCCGGCTACCCGCGCCGCCATGCACATTATTTCTGCTGCATCTGCTGCAGCCGCGCCGTCAGCCCTTCGACCACGTCCGGCTCCTTGTAGGTCTTGGCGAAATCAAGCGCCGTCATGCCGATCTGGTTCTTCACCGTCAGGTCCGCGCCGTTGTCGAGCAACAGCTTCACGGTCGACACGTGGCCGCCGCGCGCGGCCATCATCAGCGGCGTGGTGCCGTTCGGCGAGCCGGCGTCGACGTAGGCCGAATGGTCGAGCAGCACCTTGACGATATCGTCGTTGCCGTTCGCCGCCGCGTAGTGCAGCGGTGCCCAGCCCTTCTTGTTGACCTCGGCGTCTTTCGCGATCAGCTGGTTGACGAAGTCGAGGTCGCCGTTCAGCGCGGCCATCATCATCGCGTTCTCGCCGGCTTTGTCCTGAATTTCAATGTTGGTTTTCGGATTGGCGAGCAACGCGGCGCCGACCTTGTCCGATTTCTCGCGCGCGGCCAGCACCAGCAGCGGCATGCCCTGGTTATCCACGCTATTCGGATCCATGCCCTTGGCGAGCAGCTTGTTGACGCCGTCGACGTCGTCGAATTTGACCGATTTGATCAGCGAATCGATCGGCGCAGCCTGGGCCGGCGACACCGCCAGTGAAGTCAGCGCGGCACAGGCCAGCGAAGCCGCGAAAGCGAGGCGCGAAACGCCGCGCCGCGCCGAAGCCAGCGCGCCATGCGCTGCGACGTTCGCTGCCGAAGTGTCTTGGAATGCGGCGTCCAACATCGAAATTTCTCTCATATTTAACTTTAGGAAACGTCCCTATCCTTTTGATATTTATCGACTTTACGTTTCACGCGCCGATGGGCGCCGGGATCTTGAAAAGGCGGAAGAAGTTCTGCGTGGTCGCGGCGGCCAGCGCCGCTTCCGGCATCTCGCGTTGCTGCGCGATGAACCGTCCGACATAACTTACGTAGGCAGGTTCATTAGGCTTGCCGCGATACGGCACGGGCGCGAGGTACGGCGAGTCGGTTTCGATCAGCAAACGCTCCAGCGGCACACGGCGCGCGACGTCCTGCACGTCGGTCGCGCTTTTGAATGTGACGATGCCCGACAGCGAGATGTAAAAATTCTGCGCCAGCGCCTGTTCGGCGACCGGCCACGGCTCGGTGAAGCAATGCATCACGCCGCCCGGCTCGCTCGCGCGTTCCTCGGCCATGATGCGCAGCGTGTCCGCCGACGACGAACGCGTATGGATGATCAGCGGCTTGTGCGTAGCGTGCGCCGCCCGGATGTGGGTGCGAAAGCGCTCGCGTTGCCATTCCATGTCGGCGATCGTGCGGCCTTCCAGCCGGTAGTAGTCGAGACCGGTCTCACCGATCGCGACCACCTTAGGATGCGCGGCCAGTTCGACCAGTTCGGCGACGCTCGGCTCGCGCATGTGCTCGTGATCCGGATGCACACCGACCGACGCGTACACGTTCTCGTAGCGGCTGGCGATATCCAGCACGGCAGGCAGCGTCTCCAGATCGACGGACACGCACAGCGCATGCGTGACCGAATGGCTGCGCATGTTCTCGAGCACCTGCGGCAGGCGCTCGGCGAGTCCTTCGAAGTTGATATGGCAATGCGAGTCGACAAACATGGTGATGTCCTGCGTAGGGCTGGCTCGAAATGAATCAGGCGGCGGCGGCGGCGCTCGCGGTGAGGTTCAGGCGTTTGCCGAGAATCACCAGATCGCGCTCCACGCCGTCCAGCACGGCCACGCGCGGCAGCGAGCCCCACGTGTCGAAGCCGAAGCCGCGGAACAGGCGCAAGCTCGCCTCATTGTGGCCGAAGATAAAGCCGAGCACGGTATCGAGGCCGAGCGCCGGCGCCGCTGCCAGCGAAGCCGCCAGCAATTGCTTGCCGAGGCCGCGGCCACGCGCGCTTTCGTCGAGATAGATACTGACTTCCGCGGTGCGCAGATAGGCCGGACGGCCGTAGAAGTCCGAAAAGCTCAGCCATGCGATCACGCGGCCGGGCTGTTGCGGGTCTTCCACCACCCACAATGGGCGCTTTTGCGGTCCGTGCGCGTGAAACCAGGCCAGCCGGCTTTCGACGCTGACCGGTTCGAGGTCGGCGGTGACTTGCCGCGACGGCACCGTCGAGTTGTAAATGGCGACGATGGCGGGCAGGTCGTCGAGCGTGGCATCGCGGTAGGAAAGGCTCATGGTGCGTTGAACGTGAGGTGGAAGGCCAATACAGGACGGAACAGGACAGAAGACGGACCGGCGCCGGCCGCGCGGCTTGCCCCGTAGACGCGGCTCAAGCGAACAGATCGCGGTAGCCGATAAACAGTTCCTCGAACACCAGCCGCGCATTCAACGGATGGTTTTCGACGGCGCGCTGGCGCGTCACGGTACGCATGAAGCGCGCAAACGCGCTGGCGTCGGCCTGCGACGCACAGCGCGTCAACGCCGCCGACGCCTGTGGAAAATAACGCGGTGCGCCCGCCGTGCGCTGCGCCAGCAGATCGTACATCCAGCGTTGCAGCCAGCCTAGCACCAGCGGCACGGGCAGCTTCTGCAGCGCCTCCCCGCAGGCGAAGGCGTCGCAGTCGGGGCCGGCCGCGAGCTGTTTCAGCGTCCAGTCGCGCAGCGCGCGGTTCTCGTCGCTGGCGAGCGCAAGCGCCGTGAGCGGCGCGCCGCCGGCTTCGGCGAGCAGCGCGGGCGCCTCGGCCACGCCTTGCGCGGCAAGCCACTTCGTTGCCACGTCCGGCGCGGGCATGGTCATCGGCCATTGGCGGCAGCGGCTGATGATGGTCGGCAGGAGGCGGTCGATGCGCGCCGACACCATCAGGAACACGACGCCCGCCGGCGGTTCTTCGAGCGTCTTCAGAAGCGCGTTGGCCGCGGCGATATTCAGCGCTTCCGCCGGATACAGCACGACCACGCGCGCGCCGCCGCGGTGCGAACCCACGCCGACGAAATCGAGCAAGCCGCGAATCTGCTCGATCTTGATTTCCTTGCTGGGCGTGCGGGTTTTTTTGCCTTCGTCGGCGTCGGCCTTGTCGGCTTTTTCGTCCGCGGCATTGTTGAGGCCGGCTTCGGCGGCCAGCGCCTCGGGCACGATGATCCGGTAATCCGGGTGATTGCCTTGCGCGAACCAGTTGCAGGCCACGCACGCGCCGCACGGCTCGCCATTGGCCTGCTGGGCCTCGCACAGCAGGCCTTGCGCGAGGTGCTGCGCGAAGCGCAGCTTGCCGATGCCCGCCTGTCCATGCAGCAACAGGGCGTGCGGCCAGTGGCCGCGCAACTGCTGCAGGCGGTTCCAGTCATCGGCTTGCCACGGATAAATCATCGTTTCTCTTTAAAATCAATCGGTTGAATGCGCTATCTGAGACATCACGCGAATTTGTCAAGCCGTTATAAATAAGAATTATATTATTTTAAAATCAAAGAATTGCGATCAACTCTTCAAGTCGCCTCTGAATCTGCGTGATGCTCTGCGCGGAGTCAATGATAGCGAACCGGTACGGCGCTTCTTCGGCACGGCGCAGATATTCGGCGCGGGTACGGCTGAAGAACGCCTCCGATTCGCTCTCGAAACGATCCGGATCGCGCGCCGCGCTGCGCCGCTCGCTGGCGATCTCGGGATCGAGGTCGAACAGCACCGTCAGGTCTGGTTGAAAGCCGCCCTGCACCCAGCGTTCCAGGGTTTCCAGCTTGTCTCGCGGCAGTCCGCGGCCACCGCCCTGATAGGCGAAGGTCGCGTCGGTGAAACGGTCCGACAGCACCCAGTCGCCGCGCGCGAGCGCCGGCTCGATCACTTCGGCCAGATGCTGGCGGCGCAGCGCGAACATCAACAGCGCCTCGGTTTCGAGGTCCATTTTCTGATGCAGCACGATTTCGCGGATCTGCTCGCCGAGCGGCGTGCCGCCCGGTTCGCGCGTCATGACGACCGAGCGCCCGGTGCTCGCGACTTTCTGTTCGAGGCGCTCCCGAAACCAGCTGAGGTGGGTCGTCTTGCCCGCCCCGTCGATGCCCTCAAACGTGATGAATTTGCCCCGCGCCATCATTGCCCTCGAATGTATTTGTCCACGGCCTTGTTGTGATCGCCGAGGGTGTCGGAAAAGATACTGCTGCCGTCGCCGCGCGAAACGAAATACAGCGCGGCGGTGGCTGCCGGGTTCAGCGCCGCCTGTAGCGACGCCACACTGGGCAGCGAGATGGGCGTTGGCGGCAGCCCCATCCGGGTGTAGGTATTGTAGGGAGTGTCGGTCTGCAGGTCTTTCTTTCTGATACGGCCGGCGTAGCTGTCGCCCATGCCGTAGATCACGGTGGGATCGGTTTGCAGCGGCATGCCCACGCGCAGCCGGTTCGCGAACACCGCCGCCACCAGCGGCCGGTCCGATGTCTTGCCGGTTTCCTTTTCGATGATCGACGCCATCGTCAACGCGTCATACGGTGTTTTGTACGGCAGGTTCGGCGCGCGCGCCATCCATGCCTCGTCCAGACGCAGGCGCATCAGGCGGTAGGCGCGGCGGTACACGTCGAGATCACTGGTGTTCTTGTCGAACAGGTACGTGTCCGGGAAAAACAGTCCTTCGCCGTTGCCGATCGACGCTTCCGGCGCGTTGATCGCGTTCATCAGATCGGTGTCGCTCATGCCGGCCGTGTCGTGTTTGAGTGCCGGATTGGCGTCGAGCTCGGCACGCATGCGCTTGAAGGTCCAGCCTTCGATAATGGTCGCCACGTATTCGTTGACGTCGCCGCGGGCGATTTTCTGCAGCACCTCATACGGTGTCACGCCCGTTTTGAACTCGTAGTTGCCCGATTTCAGCTCGCTTTGCAGTCCGAGCAGCCGCGTCATCAGGACAAACAGCTCCGGCTCGACAGGCACGCCGCCGCGATTGAGTTGCAGCGTGACGCTGCGCAAGCTGCTATGCGGCTTGACGGTGACATCGAGTTGCGCCGGGGTCAGTTCGAGCGGGCTGGTGGCCCAGTGGTATCCGCCGGCAATTGCGGCTGCGGCCAGCACAACGACGAGTGAGCCGGCAATGAAACATTTCTTGAACAGGGACATGCGAAACGTGGCAAGGTTGGACTGCATATAATACTTGTTTGCCTTCGCCAAAGTCAGAATTGACTGTTCCCGGAATCCATGAACATACCGCTCGCTACCGCTTCAGGCACTCCGTCAGGCACGGCTCCCACGGCAATTGCCGCCGCGCCCGCCGGTCTGCCCACTCTGCCGCGCCCCGGCGCCGATGAATTCGACGCGGTCGTTGCGCATGGCGCGTACATGCCGCTCACGCAGTTCGGCGTGATCGACGCGACCGGCGACGACGCTGCAAGCTTCCTGCACGGCCAGTTGACCAACGACACCCAGCACCTCGACGCGGCTAGCGCGCGTCTGGCGGGCTATTGCTCGGCCAAGGGGCGCCTGCTGGCATCGTTTCTGACCTGGCGCAGCGGCGACACGATCCGCCTGCTGGTTTCGAAAGACGTGCAGGCCGCCGTGCAGAAGCGGCTGTCCATGTTCGTGCTGCGCGCCAAGGCCAAACTCACGGACGCAAGCGGCGAACTGGCGGTGATTGGTCTCGCCGGCGACGTGCGCAAGGCGCTCTCGGGCGTGTTCGACGCGCTGCCGGACGGCGTGCATGTGAAGGTGGACGGCGCGGCGGGCTCGCTGATTCGCGTGCCGGATGCGCTCGGGCGCCTGCGTTATCTGTGGGTCGGCCCGAAGGCGCAGATCGAGCCGCAGCTTGCGTTGCTGGATGAGACGCTCAAACGCGTGTCGCCGGCGGTGTGGGACTGGCTCGACATTCGCGCGGGCGAACCGCGCATCACCCAGCCGGTGGTCGAGCAGTTCGTGCCGCAAATGGTCAATTTCGACGTGCTCGGCGCGGTGAATTTCCGCAAAGGCTGCTATCCCGGCCAGGAAGTGGTGGCACGCAGCCAGTATCGCGGCACGATCAAGCGGCGCACCTCGCTCGCCAACGTGGCGGGCGAGCCCGATTCGGTGCGCGCCGGCGCGGAACTGTTCCATTCGGACGACCCGGGCCAGCCATGCGGCATGGTGGTGAACGCGGCATCGGCGCCGGAGGGCGGCGTCGATCTGCTGGTCGAGATCAAGCTCGCGGCGCTGGAAAACGGCTCGGTGCATCTGGGTGCGGCAAACGGCCCGGCGCTGCGGTTTTTCGCACTGCCCTACGGGCTGCCCACCGAAGTCTGAACTTCTCGCAGAGTACCAGGCGGCGCAATCAGGCGCCGCTTTTTACTGGCCTTTTCACCTGCAACGCCTCCACCGGGAGACGCCCCCGATGTGCCTGATCGTCTTCGACTGGCGACCCGACGCGGTCGACGGCCCGCTCTTCACGCTCGCCGCGAATCGCGACGAATTCTTTCGCCGCATGGCCGAACCGATCAGTTGGTGGCATGACGCGCCAACGGTGCTGGCCGGGCGCGATCTGCAAGGCGGCGGCACGTGGCTCGGCCTGTCGCGCGACGGCCGCTTCGCCGCGCTGACCAATTACCGTGCGCCGCACGAAATGCGCGCCGACGCGCCGACGCGCGGCACGCTGGTCAGCGACTGGCTGACCGGCGCCACGCGCGATTCGAACGGCAGCCCGCACGCCACGCCGCTCGCATATCTGCAGCATGTCGCGCAAACCGGCGACATCTACAACGGCTTCAATCTGCTGGTGGGCGACTGGACGCGCCGCGAACTCGCCTGGTACTGCAACCGCTCCGACCGCGCGCCTGCGCTGCTTACGGCGGGCACGCACGGCATCTCGAACGCGGTACTCGATACCGCGTGGCCGAAGCTCGTGAAAAAGCGCGCCGAACTGGGCACGCTGCTCGCGCGCAACGCAATGCCGCCGCTCGAACGCCTGATCGATCTGATGCGCGATCCGCGTCTCGCGCGCGACGACGAACTGCCGTCCACCGGCATTCCGCTCGAACGCGAACGGGCGCTGTCGGCCGCGTTCATCGAAACGCCTGACTACGGCACGCGCGGGACCACTGCGTTGCGCGTCGCCGTGCATGGCGAGGTGGTCAACGTGGCCGTTGCCGAGCGCAGCGACGACAACGGCTCGCATCGGATTGCACGGCCCGGCGATTTCGAGCGCAGCTTCGCTTTCAATATCGAACGCGAGATGGTGTGACGGTTGCCCGGCGGCTCGCGGGCCATTGACCGCCGCCTGGCGAGGCGAGCTTAGTGCGCGTCGACCCCGAACGCCGCGCGCAAAGCCGCCGCGGCGTCCGCATGCGCCGCGCCGACCTCCGGCACGAAGCCGCCCATCTTGAAGAACTCGTGGATCATGCCCGGGTAGCGTTTGAGCGTGACCCGGTTGCCCAGCGCGTGCAATTTCTCCGCGTAGGCGTCGCCCTCGTCGCTCAGGGGATCGTATTCGGCTGTGGCAATCCATGCGGGCGCAACGCCGTGGAAATCGGGCGCGCCGTGCCGGCCGTCGAGCGGCGCGAAACGCCAGTCGTCGCGGTCGCTTCTGTCGCGCACGTAATGGTCGAAGAACCATTGAATCGTGTCGCCCGACAATAGAAACCCGTTGGCGAAGCGCGAGTGCGAATCGGTTTGCTGATGGCCGGTCGTGCCCGGGTAGATCAGCAATTGCAGCACGAGTTCGATGCCGGCGTCGCGCGCGAGCACCGCGCAGACCGTGGCCAACGTACCGCCCGCGCTATCGCCGCCCACTGCGAGCCGGCTTGCGTCCACGCCGTATTCGGCGGCGTGCGAGTGCAGCCAGACCAAGGCGTCGAAAGCGTCTTCGACGGCAGTGGGAAATTTGTATTCCGGTGCGAGCCGGTAATCCACCGACAACACCGTGCACTTGGCATCGCGCGCGAACATCCGGCACAGCGCATCGTGCGTATCGACGCTGCCCACCGTGAAGCCGCCGCCGTGGTAGTACACCAGCGCCGGCGCGGGCTCGGCCCAACTCGGCTCGACCGGGTGGTAAAGACGCGCACGAATCGTCGCGCCGTCGCGTGTCGGGATCCGCAGATCTTCGATCGCGAACATCGGTGCGCTTGCAATCTCCAGGATCGGCGCACTTTTTTCGTACGAGGCCCGCGCGTCTTGCGCGGTCATTTCATGGAGCTTCGGGCGCCTGGCCCGCTCGATCATGTCGAGCACCTGCTCGATCTTGGGATTCAGCGGCATGGTGCGTCTGGTGGCGCGTGAGCGCCGAAGGTTTAAAAAAACGGCGCCACAATGTCGGCAGCGCCAGCGATGCGATGAGCGCTTTACCTAGCCCGCGCTTTTAACTTCCGGCTTCAGCGACATCGGATCGGTGGGATTGCGCAATTGCTCGATGTCTTCATGACGCAGTTTCACCGTCGCCATGATGCCCGGATGCGTGACGACGTAGAAACGCCGCGCCGCAATCGCTTCGAAGGTGATGCCGGCGACATCGTCTGCATTCAGCTTGCCTGACTGCACCGCGCGCTGTAGTTGCTTGCCGGCGGCGATCTGCGAGCGCGTCGGCCGGCTGTCGTTGCGCAGGTCCGCGGGCCGCGCGCGTTCCGCATCGGCAATGCCGGTCGGCACAAAGGCCGGGCACAGCAGCGAACAGCCGACCTGCGCGCCGGCCGTTTCCACCTGAGCGGCCTGCGCCAGTTGCAGATCGTGATACAGCGTTTCGGTGAGCGACACCACGGCATGCTTCGACGCGTTGTAGATACCCATTGCGGGCGGCGACAGCAAACCCGCGACGGACGCCGTGTTGACGATATGCGCCGGTTCGTTCTGCGCCAGCATGATCGGCGTGAACACCCGCACGCCGTGCGCGACGCCCATCACGTTCACGCCGAACACCCACGACCAGTCGTTCGCCGAGCTTTCCCACAAGAAGCCGCCCGCGCCCACGCCCGCGTTGTTGAACAGCAGATGCACCTTGCCGTAGGCAGCGAGCGCCGCTTGCGCGAGCGCTTCGACCTGCGCCGCGCTGGCGACGTCGGTTGGCACGCCGATCGCTTCGGCGCCGCCGGTGCGCAATGCTTCGACGGTTTGCGCGAGCGCGCCGGGGTTCACGTCGGCCAGCACGAGCTTCATGCCGAGCGACGCGCCCTTCTGCGCGAACGCGCGGCCGAAGCCGCTCGCCGCGCCGGTGATCACCGCCACCTTGCCTGAGAACTCGAACGTCATGTGACTCCTTTGGGTTGACCGGTTGTCTCGTGGGATTCGCTCAGTTGCCGCCACGCTCAGATCACTCAGATCACTCAGATCAGCTTGACGAGCTGCTTGCCGAAGTTCCTGCCTTTGAGCAGGCCCATGAAAGCCTCAGGCGCGGCATCGAGCCCTTGCGCGATGGTCTCGCGATAATGCAGCTTCTTCTGCGCGACCAACGTGCCGAGTTGCTTGAGCGCTTCGGGCCATACGTCCATATGTTCGCTGACAATGAAGCCTTGCACGAGCAGACGCTGTGTGAGCATCAGCGAGGGATGCTTGAGCGGCAACGGCTGGCCGTCGTAGCCCGCGATAAATCCGCACAGCGCGATCCGGCCGAACGCGTTCATGCGCGCAAGCGTCGCGTCGAGCACTTCGCCGCCGACGTTTTCGAAGCAGCCGTCCACGCCGTTCGGCGTCGCAGCCTTGAGATCCTGATAGAGATTGCCGGCCTTGTAGTCGACGCAGGCGTCGAAGCCGAGCGTCTCGGTGACATAGCGGCACTTGTCTGCGCCGCCGGCAATGCCGACCGCGCGTGCGCCGGCCAGCTTCGCCAGTTGGCCGACCACGCTGCCCACCGCGCCGCTCGCCGCGCTGACCACCACCGTCTCGCCCGCTTTCGGCGCGATGATGCGGTTCAGGCCGTACCACGCGGTGACGCCCGGCATGCCGACCGGGCCGAGATAGGCCGAAAGCGGCACATGCGTATCGTCGACTTTCTGCAGGCCGGTTCCGTCCGAGGTGCCATATTCCTGCCAGCCGAACATCGCGACGACTTTGTCGCCGACCGCGAACTTCGGATTCTTTGATTCCACCACTTCACCCACCGTGCCGCCGATCATCACTTCGTTCAGCGGTTGCGGCGGCGCATACGACTTGCTGTCGTTCATGCGGCCGCGCATGTACGGGTCGAGCGACAGGTAGTGATTGCGCACGCGCAATTCGCCTTCGGCCAGCGGCGCGAGCGGCGCTTCGACGAGGCGGAAATTGTCGGGCGTCACGGCGCCTTGCGGGCGCGAAGCCAGCACGAGTTGACGGTTGATCTGGGGCATGACGAGCGTCTCCATAGGTTACCGATTGGATCGGCGAATGATTCGAACGGTGCGCACGAAGGCGGAAACCGGCACGCGCCTTCCGTACGCGCGCGGGGTTCACACGGCAGCGCTCAGCCGTCGCTTGGGCCGGGTTTCGCCGACGGGTCGCTGCGCAAACGCTGTTGGGTCACCTCGCGGCCCACGGCGAGGCGCCGCATGTATTTGAACGTGCCGAGCGCCTTGGCGACGAAGTGACCTTCGCTGTCCCGGATCTCGCCTTCGCAATACGCCATGGTGGTCGAGCGATGCAGCACGCGGCCGGTGGCGCGCAATTCGCCGCGGCCCGGCTGCATGAAGTTGACCTTCATTTCGACCGTGACCACGCCGACACCGTCGCCGGCCAGACTCCGCGCGGCCATTGCCAACGCGACATCGGCAAGTGTCATCGTGACGCCGCCGTGAGCGACGTCCCACGTATTCATATGATCCGGCTGCAACGGCAGTGCGACTTCGCTAGCGCCGTCCGCAGCTGACAAAAGCTGCGCGCCGAGCCGATCGACGAACGGGCTCTCGGGCAAGGAGGCGATGCTCGCGTTGGAGGAAGGCGAATCGGTCATGGCTGTTTTCAGATTTCGTGGTCGGTGCGTATCGGTACGTTCATGCGGTTGAGGCAGGACGCGAGGATGCCTTCGGCCAAGGCAGACGCTAAGCCTATCAAACTTACACCTTCGATGGAGCTTTATCAGGAGGTCTGGCCGGCGGTTATGGGCCTTGCCGATACCGCAATGGCGCGCTCGCGAGCATCGCGCTTCGCTATGAATTACGCCGGAGAGATCGAAATGACAGGTATCGCGACGACTGGCCGGGGTCCGTGACCCGACTGGGCTCCTCGAATGGCGCCAATCGGGTACGGACTACATCGACGATAAATTGGAAGGTGTCTACAGACGTTGAGATAAACCATCGAGGTTGGCGCACGAGTTCGACGCCGCCCCGTTTAAAGTATCAATGGCTGAAGTCAGCCCCCAGCCAACCCGCCGCGGTGGTTTTCGCATGACTGAGAGCGCCTTGTGCGTCAGGGAAAACGCCGAGCTGGTCCCACCGTTCCTCTGCCGCAAAAGGCCCCTTGATGCCAAGCGCCTTCTGGATGCTCAACTGCGCGGCGTATCTTCCGTCTTCAAGAGGCCGTGCTGTTGCAACCACCTTGTGCGGGAGCCCTTGCCGCACGGGCTGAATCAGTTCCAGAGGACCGCCGGCCATACCTACGTCGATCAGCTCGTTGCGCATATTGCAGTCGGGGCAATAGAAGAAAAATGCATTGTTATCCCGATTCGGTTTGACCTGCTTGCGGGCAAGAACAGCCCGGCACTCGACATTTTCGCAAATGAATGGCATATCGGTCTCCGTGATGATTTTCGAATCGTGGCGCGGTACAGATCGGAACGGCGCTTCGGGAAACGATCTGCCAGAAGCAGTCAGGGAGCAATCAGCAGATGACCGGATTGCTAATGCCATGCGAATGCCAGCGGCTCCTCGCGCAACACGGCCCGGTACAATGCATGACCCAAGCCGCTTGTTCCGTGCTTGCTTCCGCGCTTGTTCCGAGGTGCAGGTCATGTCCATTTTCCGCGCGCTGCTGTCCGGCCGTTCCGTTCGCCTCGCCACGATCCTCGCCATCGTCACGCTGACGCTCAACGGTTGCGCCGGCCTGTTCGGCGGCGACCCGCTGCGCGTGAACGTGGCCGGCATAGAACCTATGGAGGGCCAGGGTCTCGAAATGCGCTTCAACGTGAAACTGCGCGTGCAGAATCCCAACGAATCCCCGGTCAGCTTCAACGGCGTGTCGCTCGATCTCGAACTGAACGGCAAGCCTTTCGCGAGCGGCGTGAGCGATCAGGCCGGCACCGTGCCGCGCTTCGGCGAAACGGTCGTCAGTGTACCGTTGACCGTGCCGGCTTTCGCCGCGGTTCGCCAGGCTTTCGCCTTCGCGGGCGCCGCCCAGTCGGGACAGATTCCGTACATTCTGCGCGGCAAGCTGGCGGGCGGGCTCACCGGCACGACGCGATTCGTCGATCAGGGGACGTTGAGCCTGCCGTCGTCCGGCATGGCGTTGCCCTGATGGCGTTCATCGAGGCGAGCATCGCGCGCAAATAAAAAAGCGGGTGGCGAGGGTTCGTCGCTATCGCGCCGAAGCACACGGCACCCGCCGTTCATCCAGCGTTCGACATGGCTCACACCACCTCGAACAACCCTGCCGCGCCCTGCCCGCCGCCGATACACATCGTCACGACAACCAGCTTCGCGCCGCGCCGCTTGCCTTCGATCAGCGCATGCCCGGTCAGCCGCGCACCCGACACGCCATACGGATGGCCGACCGCGATCGCGCCGCCGTTCACGTTCAGACGATCCTGCGCAATGCCGAGCTTGTCGGCGCAATACAGCACCTGCACCGCGAACGCTTCGTTCAGCTCCCACAGGTCGATATCCTCGACTTTCAGACCTGCCTGCCTGAGCAGCTTCGGCACCGCGAACACCGGACCGATACCCATCTCGTCCGGCTCGCAACCTGCCACCGCGAAACCACGGAAAATGCCGAGCGGCTGCAGGCCTTCGCGCTCCGCCACCTTCGCGTTCATCACCACGCACGCCGACGCGCCGTCCGAGAACTGGCTCGCGTTGCCGGCCGTGATCACACCGCCAGGCAATGCGGTACGAATCTTCGAGACACCTTCGAGCGTCGTGTCGGCGCGAATGCCCTCGTCGCCGCTCACGGTCACTTCTTTCGTGAAGAGACGTCCGCTCGCTTTATCGGCAACGCCCGCGAGCACAGTCAACGGCACGATCTCGTCCTTGAACCTGCCGGCTTCGAGCGCGGCGGCGGCGCGCTGTTGCGAACGCACGCCGTATTCGTCCTGACGTTCCTTCGAGATCGAATAACGTTTCGCGACGTTCTCGGCGGTCTGCAGCATCGACCAGTAGATTTCCGGCTTGTTTTTGCTGAGCCAGCCTTCGGTCAGCATGTGGTGGTTCATCTCGTTCTGCACGCACGAGATCGACTCCACGCCGCCTGCCACATACACGTCGCCTTCGCCCGCAATCACGCGTTGCGCGGCCAGCGCGATAGTTTGCAATCCCGAGGAACAGAAACGGTTCACTGTCATGCCCGGCACGCTGACCGGCAAACCGGCGCGCAGCGCGATCTGCCGCGCGATGTTCATGCCCGTCGCGCCTTCCGGATTGGCGCAGCCCATGATCACGTCCTCGACGCGCGCCGGGTCGAGCTTAGCGCGCTCGACGGCAGCCTGCGTCACATGGCCGCCGAGCGTCGCGCCGTGCGTCATGTTGAAACCGCCGCGCCATGATTTGGCAAGGCCTGTGCGGGCGGTCGATACGATTACGGCGTCAGTCATGCGTGTCTCCTGTGTCGATCAGCGTTGGCGTGTCGACCGGAGTCAATGCTTCGACACCGACTCCGGTCCCACGCAGCGCGCTCTGATCCCATACAAGTTGTGTCGAGGGTGGCGCGCTGGCGAATCGATCACCGCATGGCACCACCCCAATCTTTCACTCGAACGGCAACTCAGCCGTTGAACCCGCGTCCCTCGCGCGCCAGTGCCGCGATGCCCGGCGCCAGTTGCCAGGCATCGCCGTTCGGCTGCGCGGCATAGCGGCGAATCGCGCGCTCGACGTTGTAGAGGCCGACCGTGTCCGCATACAGCATCGGGCCGCCGCGATAGAGCGGAAAGCCGTAGCCGGTCAGATAGACCATGTCGATGTCCGACGCCTTCGACGCAATACCCTCTTCGAGAATTTTCGCGCCTTCGTTCACGAGCGCGAACACGAGGCGCTCGACGATTTCCTCGTCGCTGATCTTGCGGCGCTCGGCGTTGGCTTCCTTCGAAAACGCGACGATCATGTCATCGACCACCTTCGACGGATACGCGGTGCGATCGCCCGCCTTGTAGTCGTACCAGCCGCCGCCCGTCTTCTGGCCGAAACGCCCTGTCTCGCAGAGACGGTCGGCGATCTTCGAGTAGTGCATGTCGGGATGTTCCTGATAGCGGCGCTTGCGGATCGCCCAGCCGATGTCGTTGCCAGCCAGATCGCTCATGCGGAACGGCCCCATCGCGAAGCCGAACTTTTCGATCGCGCGATCCACCTGCGCGGGCAGCACGCCTTCTTCGAGCATGAAGAGCGCCTGACGGATGTACTGCTCGATCATCCGGTTGCCGATGAAACCGTCGCACACGCCCGAGACCACGGCGGTTTTGCGGATCTTTTTGGCAAGCTTCATGACCGTGGCGAGCACGTCTTTGGCCGTCTCCTTGCCGCGCACGACTTCGAGCAGCTTCATCACGTTGGCCGGGCTGAAGAAGTGCATGCCGACCACGTCCTGCGGACGCTTCGTGAAAGCGGCGATCTTGTCGACGTCGAGCGTGGAGGTGTTCGAGGCGAGGATCGCGCCTGGCTTTGCCACTTCGTCCAGACGCCTGAACACCTGCTCTTTCACGCCGAGTTCTTCGAACACCGCTTCGACGATCAGGTCGGCGTTTTTCAGGTCGTCGTAGGAAAGCGTGGGCGTGATCAGCGCCATGCGCTGTTCGAGCGCTTCGGGCTTGAGCTTGCCCTTCCTGACGCTCGCTTCGTAGTTCTTGCGAATGGTCGCGAGGCCGCGATCCAGCGCTTCCTGTTTCGTTTCCAGCAGCGTGACCGGAATGCCCGCGTTGATGAAGTTCATCGCGATGCCGCCGCCCATCGTGCCCGCGCCGATCACGGCCACCTGGTCGATGTCGCGCACCGGCGTGTCGGAAGGCACATCGGGAATCTTGCTCGCCGCGCGTTCACCGAAGAATGCGTGACGCAGCGCGCGGCTTTCCGGCGTCTGCACGAGCGCGACAAAGCATTCGCGTTCGAACGCGAGGCCCTTGTCGAAGCCGTTCTGCACGCCCGCTTCCACGGCGTCGATACATTTGTGCGGGGCAGGCAAATGCTTCGCGACCGCTGCCACGCTATTGCGCGCGAACTGGATGAAGCCGGCGGCGTTCGGATGCTCGATCTTGCGGTCGCGCACCTTCGGATGCGGGCCTTCTTTTGCACCGACCTTGCGGGCAAATGCCAGCGCTGCTTCGGCCAGATCGCCTTGCGCGAGTTCATCGAACAAGCCGGAGTCAGCGAGTTTCTCCGACATCACGGGCGTGCCGGAGACGATCATGTTGAGCGCGGCTTCGAGACCGATGGCGCGCGGCAGACGCTGCGTGCCGCCCGCGCCCGGCAGAATGCCGAGCTTCACTTCCGGCAGCGCGATCTGCGCGCCGGGTGCGGCCACGCGGTAATGCGCGCCGAGCGCGAGTTCTAGACCGCCGCCCATCGCGACGCTGTGAATCGCCGCGACCACCGGCTTCGCGCTGCCTTCCACGGTCCTGATGACGGTGGCGAGCGTCGGCTCCTGAGTCGCTTTCGGCGTATTGAACTCGGTGATGTCGGCGCCGCCCGAGAAAGCTTTGCCCGCGCCCGTCAGCACGATCGCCTTGATGGCCGGATCGTTCTGCGCGCGCTCGATCCCCTCGACGATGCCGGCTCGCGTCGACAGGCCGAGACCGTTGACGGGAGGATTGTTCAGCGTGATGACGGCCACGCCGTCATGGGTTGTGTAGTCCACTGCCATCTGCCTGCCTCCATGCGATCCATGCAATAAGGCGACGCGCTGGCGCGCCGCCCTTCCGGTTCATTGGGTCGGACTATCGGTCCGACTCATTGTCGGACGAATTGTCGTTTGACGCCGGGGTCAGCAGGCAGAATACACAGAAAAGCACGCTCGTTCAATTTATCGGGAGACGGGGTTTCCCCTGGCAAGCGGTGTCAGCGGGCAGTCCTTTTCTTCCTCCAGCGCGGACGGCAGAACATGGTCGCGGAAAATGTCGCGCAACTTGAGTTTCTGCAGCTTGCCGGTTGCCGTGTGCGGCAGTTCGTCGACGAAGGCGACGTCGTCGGGAATCCACCATTTGGCGACCTTGCCTTCGTAGAAGGCGATCAGCTCATCGCGCGTCACGTCGAAGCCGGGGCGCTTGACGACCACCAGCAGCGGCCGCTCGGTCCATTTCGGATGCGCACACGCAATGCACGCCGCCTCGGCCACGGCCGGATGCGCGATCGCCACGTTTTCGATGTCGATCGAACTGATCCATTCGCCGCCGGACTTGATCACGTCTTTCGAGCGGTCCGTGATATGCAGAAAGCTGTCGCAGTCGATGGTGGCGACGTCGCCGGTGGGAAACCAGCCGTCCACGAGCGGCGAGTCGTCCTTGCGGAAATACCGGTCGATCACCCACGGCCCGCGCACGTGCAGATCGCCGAACGCCACGCCGTCCCACGGCAGCTCGCGCCCGTCTTCGCCGACGATTTTCATATCGACGCCATAGAGCACGTGCCCCTGCTTCTCCAGCAATTTGCGCTGCTCTTCCAGCGGACGCTGGCTTTGCTCCCACGTCAGTTTGGACAGCGTGCCGAGCGGCGACATCTCGGTCATGCCCCATGCATGGATCACCTGCACGCCGTAGTCGTCCTCGAACGTGCGCAGCATGGCCGGCGGACACGCCGAGCCGCCGATCACCGTGCGATTGAGCGACGAAAACCGCCCCTTCGCCTCGCGCAGATAGTTGAGCAGGCCGAGCCACACGGTCGGCACGCCGGCCGAATATGTGACGCGTTCGCTTTCCATCAGTTCGTACAGCGACTTGCCGTCGAGATCCTTGCCGGGGAACACCAGCTTCGCGCCGGTCAGCGGCGCAGAGTGCGGAATACCCCATGCGTTCACATGAAACATCGGCACGACGGGCAGCACGCAGTCGCGCGCGGAAAGGCTCATGGCGTCGGGCAACGCGGCGCCGAACGCATGCAGCACCGTCGAGCGATGCGAATACAGCGCGCCCTTCGGATTACCGGTGGTGCCGGACGTATAGCAAAGGTATGAAGCCTGGCGCTCGTCGATGGGCGGCCATTCGTAATTGCCGTCCTGCGCGGTGACGAGCGTCTCGTAGCTGAGCACGGGTGTCTGCATGACAGGCAGATGCGCTTCGTCGGCGAGCGCGATCCAGCCGCGCACTTTCGGGCATTGCGGCGCGAGGACGTCGACGAGCGGCGCGAACGTGGTGTCGAACAGCACGTAAGCGTCGTCCGCGTGATTGATGATGTAGGCGATCTGATCGGGAAAGAGACGCGGATTGATCGTGTGGCAGACAGCGCCGAAGCCGGTCGTGCCGTAATACGCTTCCAGATGCCGGTAGCCGTTCCATGCGAGCGTCGCGACCCGTTCGCCGGGTTCGACGCCGAGCGCGATCAAAGCCTGCGCGAGCTGCTTCGCGCGTTTTTCGCAATCGCGATAGGTATAACGATGCAGGTCGCCTTCAATGCGGCGCGACACGATTTCAGTGCTGCCGAAATGCCGCGCGGCATGCGCGAGCAGCGAAGGCACGGTGAGCGGCACGTCCATCATCTGGCCAGCGAGCGGCGTCGTCATCAAGAGTGGTCTCCTCGGCTTGATTGTTTCAATCGGTTTGCAGCTCGGGGGCGCGCCTCAGTCTCAACGCGCCGTCAGCGAAATGCGGAAATCCGGCAAACAGCTACGCGAGGCCCGATTCGGCAACGACAGTGGGCCGGCCAGCAGCTCCGCGGGCGCGGACTTACAATATCGGTTAATCCAGAGGCGCTCAACATGTCGTTTTCCCCAAGCATTGCAGGGTTATCCGGGCCTTTGTCGGCCCTTTCCGATGCGCTCACCACTGCGCCGGAAAGCGCGTTTGCGAGCCTTGGCAGCGTGTTTCTCACGCGCCTGCCGGCGGCGCCGCTCAGCGCGCCATATGTGGTCGGATTTTCCGCGGAAACCGCCGCGCTGCTCGGTTTGGAGCCCGGCATCGAGAACGATCCGGCGTTTGCCGAACTGTTCTCGGGCAATGCCACGCGCGAGTGGCCGGCCGAGGCGCTGCCCTATGCGTCGGTGTATTCGGGCCACCAGTTCGGCGTGTGGGCCGGCCAGCTCGGCGACGGCCGCGCGCTCGGCCTCGGCGAAGTCGAACACGGCGGCCGGCGTTTCGAGCTGCAGCTCAAAGGCGCGGGGCGCACGCCCTATTCGCGCATGGGCGACGGCCGCGCGGTGTTGCGCTCTTCGATCCGCGAGTATCTCTGTTCGGAGGCCATGCATCACCTCGGCATTCCGACCACGCGCGCGCTGTGTGTAGTCGGTTCCGATCAGCCGGTGCGGCGCGAGACAGTCGAAACGGCCGCGGTGGTCACGCGCGTGGCGCCGAGCTTCGTGCGCTTCGGCCACTTCGAGCATTTCTATTCGAACGATCGCACCGATGCGCTGCGCGCGCTCGCCGATCACGTGATCGAGCGCTTCTATCCGCATTGCCGCGAAGCTGACGATCCGTATCTCGCGCTGCTGAACGAAGCGGTGCTGTCGACCGCCGACCTGATGGTCGAGTGGCAGGCGGTGGGTTTCTGCCACGGCGTGATGAACACGGACAACATGTCGATCCTTGGTCTGACGATCGACTACGGTCCATTCGGTTTCATGGACGGCTTCGACGCCGGCTACATCTGCAATCACTCCGATTCGCAAGGCCGTTACGCATACAGAATGCAGCCGCAGATCGCCTACTGGAACCTCTTCTGCCTCGCGCAAGGCCTGTTGCCGCTGCTGGGCGAAAAGCACGAAGAAAGCGTGCGCGGCGACAAGGCGATCGAAGACGCGCAGCGTGTGCTCGGCGGCTTCAAGGACCGTTTCGCGCCGGCGCTGGAGCGGCGCATGCGCGCGAAGCTCGGCCTCGAAACCGAACGCGCCGGCGACGACGCGCTCGCCAATCGCCTGTTCGAAGTGATGCACGCCAATCGCGCGGATTTCACGCTGACCTTCCGCAATCTGGCGCGCGTGTCGAAGCACGACGCGAGCGGCGACGCCGCGGTGCGCGATCTGTTCCTCGACCGCGCCGCGTTCGATGCGTGGGTGAACGACTACCGCGCGCGGCTGTCGGAGGAAACACGCGAGGACGCCGCACGTGCCATTGCAATGAACCGTGTGAACCCCAAATTCGTACTTCGCAATCATCTGGCGGAAACGGCGATCCGCCGCGCGAAAGAGAAGGATTTTTCCGAAGTGGAGCGACTGGCGGCCGTGCTGCGCCGCCCATTCGACGAACAGCCCGAGCACGAAGCGTATGCCGGGCTGCCGCCGGACTGGGCGAGCTCGCTGGAAGTGAGCTGCTCGTCGTAACGCGCTGAAACACCGCTGATTGCGTCTGATTGTGTGTAGCAGGCTTAATGAGCCAATCCGGAGCCGAATCCGCCTGACCTATCCAGCCGCCCCCAGAACAACCCCGAGCCAGCCCGAGACAGGAACCCGACCATGAACAAGCCCGACGACCTCAACACCGACGCCCCCGCCGTGCAGAAAGACGACGCCGAGTGGCGCAAGCAGCTTTCCGATGTCGAATATCAGGTGACGCGCCACGCGGCCACCGAGCGGCCGTTCACGGGCCGCTATCACGACCACTGGGACCGCGGCATCTATGACTGCGTCTGTTGCGGCACGCCGCTGTTCGAATCGGACACCAAGTTCGACGCTGGTTGCGGCTGGCCGAGCTACTTCAAACCGATCAACGGCGAAGTGATCGCCGAGAAGACCGACCGCTCGCACGGCATGTTGCGTATCGAGGTGCAATGCAAGAACTGCGGCGCGCATCTGGGCCACGTGTTCGAAGACGGGCCGGCGCCGACCGGCCTGCGGTACTGTATCAATTCGGCTGCGTTACAATTCGAGCCCAAGTAACGCAGCGCGGAGTCCGGCGCGTTGCCGGCCGGCGCCCGCGTCCAACCAGGCGCGCGCCGGCCGCGACACCCTTCATCCAGCTTGCGAGCCGGTCGAACCGGTCGATCGGCTTCGCACCGCGCCCCTGATCTCCGACCCATTCTCCGATTTCCCGCCCAGATAATGAAATTCCTGTTCGATCTGTTCCCGATCATCCTGTTTTTCGTCGCCTTCAAGATCTGGGGCATTTTCACGGCGACGGCAGTGGCGATCGTCGCCACGCTGGTGCAGATCGCATGGGTGGCTTTCCGCCACCGCAAGGTCGATCCGATGCTGTGGGTGAGCCTCGGCGTAGTCACTGTGTTCGGCGGCGCAACGCTCGTGCTGCACAACGACACGTTCATCAAATGGAAGCCGACCGTGCTGTACTGGGCATTCTCGGTCGCGCTGATCGTCTCGCAACTGGCCTTCAACAAGAACCTGATCGAAGCGATGATGGGCAAGCAGATCACGCTGCCGCACGCGGTCTGGGGCAAGCTGAATGTCGTGTGGGCGGTGTTCTTCGTGCTGCTCGGGCTCGTCAATCTGTTCGTCGCGTACAACTACACGACCGACCAGTGGGTCAATTTCAAGCTGTTCGGCGCGACCGGCTGCCTCGTGGTGTTCATCGTCGGGCAGAGCTTGTGGCTGTCGAAGTATATGAAGGAAGAATGACATGACGAGCAATGCCGATGTATTCATGCACGCCACCACTGCAGAGCGCGCCGCGTTGATCGAGACGCGCCTCGCCGCCGCCCTCGCGCCGGTCACGTCGATCCAGATCACCGACGACAGCGCGCAGCACGCCGGCCACGCCGGTGCCTCGGCCGGCGGTCATTTCAGTGTCACGATCGTGGCTGCCGCATTTGCCGGCAAGGCCCGCGTGGCGCGGCATCGCATGGTGTATGATGCGCTGGCCGATGCCATGCAGCGCGGCATTCACGCCCTTGCAATCACGGCGTACACGCCCGAAGAATTCGCTTTGTTGCCCCGCTAGGAAAATTTTCGATGACCTTGAAGAAAACCCGCCTTTGGGTATTGCTGGCTGCATTTGCAGCCGCACCTGCATTCGCACAGAACATTGCCGTCGTGAACGGCACGCCCATTCCGAAAGCACGTGCCGATGCGCTGATCGATCAACTGGTTCATCAAGGCCAGCAAAATACGCCGCAACTGCAAACGGCCGTGCGCGAAGAACTGGTGAACCGCGAGATCCTGATGCAGGAAGCGCTGCGCCGCGGCCTGCCGAATCGTCCGGACATCAAGGCGCAAATCGCCGTGGCACAGCAAACCGTGGTGCTGCGCGCGCTGATCGAAGACTTCGTGAAGAACAACACGCCGACCGACGCCGAAGTCACCGCGCGCTACAACGCGCTGATCAAGGACGCGGGCGGCAAGGAATATCACCTGCACCACATTCTGGTGGACAACGAGCAGCAGGCCAAAGACCTGATCGCGAAGATCAAGGCCGGCGCGAGCTTCGAAGATCTGGCCAGGCAATACTCGAAGGATCCGGGATCGGGCAAGAACGGCGGCGATCTGGACTGGTCGGACCCGAAGGCTTACGTGCCTGAATTCGCGGACGCGGCCACGCATCTGCAGAAAGGCCAGATGACCGATACGCCGGTGCATACGCAATTCGGCTGGCACATCATTCGTGTCGACGACGTGCGCAACATCACGCCGCCGCCACTGGAGCAGGTACGCCCGCAGATCGTGCAGCAGATCCAGCAGGAAAAGCTGCAAGCGTTCGAAGAAGGTCTGCGTAAGAACGCGAAGATTCAGTAAGCGGGAGCTTGCCGCTGAGAATCAATCGGGTGGCGCTCCGGGTTAGCGCTTCTCCTGATCGACGGTTCTCGATTCTGACGAAGGCGCTGTTCAGTCAATGACTGAACAGCGCCTTTTTCATATGCGATCGACCAAGTCGGTTAAACCGCCGTGCTCATTTGCGCAGCGCTGCGCTCATCTCCGCGAGCGGCATCGCGACGATCGAGTCGAGTAGCCGGACTTCGCCGGCATTCGGCTGCGCGATTTCGTCGACGGCACGCCGCGTGTCCGCCACGCGCGCGTCGAGAATGGCCAGCATGTCATCCAGCAACCTTTCCGAACCTCTTGGCGCGAGATGAAGCGCCTCGCCGAATGCCAGCATGTTCCTTCTGGAAATGTCCGCGAACTGCGTGGCGTCTCCAACGGGCATGGTCAGGTCGCAGCGCGGCCAACGGTCCCGCTGTTGCGGCTGGTAGGTCGGCGTATGGTAGACGACCGTGCTCACCAGATCGTAGAACGGAGCCAGTATGTAGCCGCGCGGGCTGACGAAGAACGACAGGTTTTTCAGATGCGAGTCGGCGTTGCCAATCAGGACGTTGAAGACCGCCCATCGGAATACATCGAGACGCGCCACTGCGCGAGTGCTCGTTTTTTCGATGGCATCACTGAGCACCTGCGCCGTCGCGTTCTGATATTTGAAGCTGCGGTCGTAGTTCAACAACTGCATGGCGTCGACCGTATGGAGGCGCCGGGCCGGTTCAGTGGCCGTATCACGGTCGAAACGATCGATGATGTAGCAGGCCGAAGGCACGCGTAAAAAGTGCGTAGGCGGCACGTTCAAACCCATCGCGCGAGCGAGGCGCATGCAGAAAAATTCGTTGATCGCTGAATGGAGATAGCCCGTGCTTCGCATATCGGGCTTGAGCAGATGCATGGACGGCTCACTCCCCACAGGTTCAAACAACTCGTAATCCGGCGCGGTGCCTCGCAAGGTCAGAAGCAGCTTCTGCTGGGCGCCCGCCGCGGACATGCGTTTGGGCGCCGTAGCGGTGAGCGCGTGATGCGGCATGGCCTGAATGCGCGCCTCCAGATTCGCGTACGACAACGGTTGCAGACCGCCGGATGCCTCGTGTTCAGCCTCGGCGAGCAGCGTCAAGGCTCCAGCCGACTCCCGGCCGTAATGGGCGAGCAGACCCCAGGCATCGCTCGCATCGACCTTGGCCTCGCGAGCGAGCGACATGCGCATTTCCTCTTCAGGCAAGAGGTTGTCGAAGAACCATTGCACTGGCCTTTGGCTCGAGGTGTCGACGAACGGCTGGGCATTCAGAGGAAATGCAGGTGAAAGCGCAAACGCGTCGTCATGACCCAGCCAGTCCTGGTCGTAGGTAAATGACCAGATACCGCTGTCATCGCTTACGATGCCAACGCGCCGGCCATTCGCATAGGCGACGAGCGTTCTAGCGGCCATGAGGGGTCCGTCTGCGATGGAGCGCCTTGGCGGCCGAGGCTGGAGGAATGTCCACGGAAACTTGCGCGTGCAGCCTGATGCCCAGTTCGCCGAGAAGATGCAGCACCTTGCCGATCTGCGCTGTCGGCTTGCCGGCTTCGATATGCGTGATGAACTTGGGGGACAGGCCTGTCGCAATGGCGACATCGTCGCGTGTCAGCCGTTGTGCGAGCCTCGACGCCCGCACGAGATCGCCGAGCGCCGTCATGTCGCCAATGAAAACCTCGGATTGCCGCACTGTTCACCCCTGTACGTTCGTACCCGCTCGGGAACATTATGCCACATGACAGGAAGGGAGGCTTGATCTCGTACCCGATCGGGTACGGAATGATGTGTTAGAAGTCTCGGCAAACCATTTCGTACCCGATCGGGTACGAAGAATAGAAAAATTGCTGACTGCGGCGCTTCACGTACCAGAGCGGATACGGAGCATGTGTCGACAGGTTTGGGCACCGCTGCAAGGCGGCACAGCGTTTTCCACCGCCCGCCCTGCTCACGCCACGCGGCCGCACGGCCCGTGGCACGTCACATCTTCAGCCCAGCCAGCGGCGCGCGTTCTGGAACACGCGCATCCACGGGCTCGCGTCCGTACCGCCCTCGCCCCAGCCTTCCGGATGCCAGCTCATCTGCACCGCGCGATGCACGCGCTCGGTGTGCGGCATCAGCACCGTGAAGCGTCCGTCCGGCGTCGTCACCGACGTGATGCCGTTCGGCGAGCCGTTCGGGTTGAACGGATACTGCTCGGTCGCCTGACCGCGGTGATCGACGTAACGCATTGCTACCGCGACCTTCGACGCATCGCCCTGCTGCGAGAAGTCCGCGTAGCCTTCGCCGTGGGCGATTGCCACCGGAATGCGCGAGCCTTCCATGCCGCTGAAGAAGATCGACGGCGAAGCCTGCACTTCGACCAGCGAGAAGCGCGCTTCGAATTTCTCCGACTTGTTGCGCGTGAACTTCGGCCAGGCTTCGGCGCCCGGAATCATGGAGGCGAGGCTGCTCATCATCTGGCAGCCGTTGCAGATGCCGAGGGCGAACGTGTCTGCGCGGCCGAAGAACGCGGCGAACATGTCGGCCAGTTGCGCGTTGAAGCGGATCGCCTTTGCCCAGCCTTCACCGGCGCCCAGCGTGTCACCGTACGAGAAGCCGCCGCACGCCACCGCGCCGGCGAATTCCGCCAGATTGGCGCGGCCCGCCAGCAGGTCGCTCATGTGCACGTCGTGCGCGTCGAAGCCCGCGCGGTCGAATGCGTAGGCGGTTTCGAGGTGCGAGTTGACACCCTGCTCGCGCAAGATCGCCACGCGCGGACGCGCGCTCCTGCCGATGAACGGCGCGGCGACGTCTTCCGTCGGATCGAAACTCAGCGCCGGGGCGATGCCCGGATCGGCCGCGTCGGAGAGCGCGTCGTATTCGGCGTCGGCGCAAGCCGGGTTGTCGCGCAGACGCGAAATACGCCAGCTCACTTCGCTCCACGTGCGATGCAGTTCGGTGCGTGGAGCTTCGTAAATCTTCTTCGCGTCGCGATAGATTTCAATGGTGTCGCGCTCGTTGATCTTGCCGATCACATGCGAGCACGCCGACAGGCCATGTTCGCGCAACGCGACCAACACCGCGTCGCGCTCGGACGCGCGCACCTGGACGACGGCGCCGAGCTCTTCGTTAAAGAGCGCGCGGATCGTGCGATCTTCGCGGCGGCCGCTGGTCTGCTTCGCCCAGTCTTTGGCGTCGCCGTAGTCGGATTCGTGGCTCGGATCGAGCACCAGCATGTCGACATTCAGCGACACGCCAACGTGCCCCGCGAACGCCATTTCGCACACCGTTGCCCACAGCCCGCCATCCGAACGGTCGTGGTAGGCGAGTAGCTTGCCGTCCTGGTTCAGCGCCTGAATCGCGGCGAAGAAACGCTTCAGATCTTCCGGGTCGTCCACGTCCGGCACCGTATCGCCGACCTGCTGCGTGACCTGCGCGAGAATACTGCCGCCCAGACGATGCTTGCCGCGGCCGAGGTCGATCGCGATCAGCACCGACTCGCCCACGTCGCTCGCGCGGCGCAGTTGCGGCGTGAGGTGGCGGCGCACGTCTTCGACCGGCGCGAATGCCGAGATGATCAGCGAGACCGGGGCGACCACTTCTTTCGCGACGCCGCGGTCTTCCCACTTGGTGCGCATGGACAGCGAATCCTTGCCGACCGGAATGCTGATGCCGAGCGCCGGGCACAATTCCATGCCGATCGCCTTGACCGTGTCGTACAGCGCGGCGTCTTCGCCCGCTGCGCCGCACGCGGCCATCCAGTTGGCCGACAGCTTGAGCTTGTCGAGCGACGCGATCGGCGCCGCCGCGATGTTGGTCACCGCCTCGCCGACCGCCATGCGGCCCGATGCCGGCGCGTCGATCACGGCGAGCGGCGTGCGCTCGGCCATGGTCATGGCTTCGCCGCGAAAGCCCGCGTAGTCCATCGTCGTGATCGCGACGTCGGCCACCGGCACCTGCCACGGGCCGACCATCTGGTCGCGCGCGGTCGTGCCGCCCACCGAGCGGTCGCCGATCGTGATCAGGAACGACTTGCTCGCCACCGTGGGATGACGCAGCACGCTGGTCGCGACATCCGCCAACACGAGGCCGGTGACATCCACCGGTTCGAGCTTCCGCTCGACGCGTTTGACGTCGCGATGCATGCGCGGCGCCTTGCCGAGCAGCACTTCCATTGGCATGTCGACCGGCTGGTGCGCGGTGTCGTCGTTCAGCTCGGAGTCGATCAGCTTGAGTTGACGCTCCGCGGTGGCCGTGCCGATCACGGCAAACGGGCAGCGCTCGCGCTGGCACATGGCCTCGAAGGCCGGCAGATCGGCCGGTGCGATTGCCAGCACGTAGCGTTCTTGCGCTTCGTTCGACCAGATTTCGCGCGGTGACAAGCCGCTCTCTTCCAGTTGAATTTTGCGCAGGTCGAAGCGCGCGCCCTTGCCCGCGCCATCGACCACTTCCGGGAAGGCGTTCGAAAGACCGCCCGCGCCGACGTCGTGAATACTCAGAATCGGGTTCTTCTCACCAAGCTGCCAGCACGCATTGATGACTTCCTGCGCACGGCGCTCGATTTCCGGGTTGCCGCGCTGAACCGAATCGAAATCGAGTTCCGCGGTGTTGGTGCCGGTCGCCATCGAGCTCGCGGCGCCGCCGCCCATGCCGATGCGCATGCCCGGGCCGCCGATCTGGATCAGCAGCGAGCCTTCCGGTAGATCGTGCTTATGCGTGTGCTGGTCCGAAATATTGCCGATGCCGCCGGCGATCATGATCGGCTTGTGATAGCCGCGCACCAGGCCCGCGACGTTCTGCTCGTAGGCGCGGAAATAGCCGCCCAGGTTGGGCCGGCCGAATTCGTTGTTGAACGCGGCGCCGCCGAGCGGACCGTCGATCATGATCTGCAGCGGCGAGGCGATGCGATCGGGTCGGCCGTACGCTTCGTGCTTGTCGTCCGGATTGCGGTGCGCGAGCGGCTGTGCGGCGTCGCGCGCGTTTTCCCACGTCTCGACGCCGTCCGGCAGTTCCAGATTCGACACCGTGAAGCCCGCCAGACCCGCCTTGGGACGCGCGCCGCGGCCGGTCGCGCCTTCGTCGCGGATTTCGCCGCCCGCGCCGGTCGCGGCGCCCGGGAACGGCGAGATCGCGGTCGGGTGGTTGTGCGTCTCCACCTTCATCAAGGTGTGGGTGAGTTCGGTGCTGCGGCGGTACTGTTCCGGCATCGCGCCGGGCTCGGCCGGCGTGCGCGGGAACCAGCGCTCGGCCACGCCGCCCGCCATGATCGCCGAGTTATCCGAATAGGCGACGATCGTGCCTTGCGGATTGAGCTTCTCGGTGTTGCGGATCATGTTGAACAGCGAGATGTCCTGCTTCTCGCCGTCGATGGTCCACTCGGCATTGAAAATCTTGTGGCGGCAGTGTTCGCTGTTGGCCTGCGCGAACATCATCAGTTCGACGTCGGTCGGGTTGCGGCCGAGCTTCGTGAACGCGTCGACCAGGTAGTCGATTTCGTCGTCGGCGAGCGCGAGGCCCAGCTCCGTGTTCGCCGCCACCAGCGCGCCGCGGCCATGGCCGAGCACGTCGACGGTTTGCAGCGGCTTGGCCGGCAGTTCGTCGAACAGATGCAGCGCGTGCTCGCGCGAGGGCGACACGCTTTCGGTCATGCGGTCGTGCAGGGCCGCCGCGACGGCCGCGCGGGCTTCGTCGGAGAGCGCCTTCTTGCCGCCCAGCAGGCCGCTTTTCAGCGTGACCGTGTACTCGACGCCGCGCTCGATGCGGCGCACCTGCGTGAGGCCGCACAGATGCGCGATATCCGTTGCCTTGCTGGCCCACGGCGACACCGTGCCGAACCGCGGCACCACGAGGAAGGTCTCGGCCGTGCCGCGCTCTCTGGTTTCTTCGAGCGGATCGCCGTAGTGCATCAGCGCTTCGATCTTCGCGTTGTCTTCCGCGGAGAGCGGCGTCTGGGCGTTGACGAAGTGCAGATATTGTCCGCGCACGCCGGTAATGTTCGGATCGATGCGCGTAAGCGTTTCGAGCAGGCGGGTTTGACGGAAATCGGAAAGGGCCGAAGCACCGGGGAAACACGAGAAGTGGGCCATGGACTTGACGTTGCGTCGCTAATGATGCCGATGAGTGATGCGGATGAGTCGCGCCGATGAGCCGCGCGTGATGGCGGCGTGAGACGCAAAGGAAGTCCGGGATTATACCTCGGGAACGGGCTTCCAGCGGCCATGCGACGCGTCCGCGTGGCCGGGGGCCGCATGCTCGCGAATGTGTTCTTCCGATACGACATCTCGTCGGCATGCCGATGCTCTAATCGACGCGCAAGTGGGGCAATTCATTCTCCCGGACGCGTCGGCAGCGCTGCGCCACGCGAACCGCAAACTCATTTGAACGGGCATGTCATGAACGTCAACCGCTATGGCAGTACCTATCAGACTTCGCATCCGCTGGCTTTGATGCGCCCGCCGCCGGGCACGGCCGCCGCATTCATGCTGACGACGCCTCACATCCATTCGCCGGCCGAGACGCCGCGCGCGCCGATCGGCAATGCCGCGGCCGGGCTCCCGCACGGCAAGCCGGATGGCCGGGCGCCGAGGGTTGGAGGCGGTGTTCAAGCGCTTGAGCGAATCGGCGGCAAAGCGGCGCGGGATAGGCTGGACGCTTCGGGTAGGCGCGTCCAGGACAGCAAGGACAATCCCGTTCGCGCCACGTGGGCCCCCGACGGGCGGCACACCCGCGACAGCATGGACGCCAACGGCACGCGCATTCACGAGACGTGGGACGCGGCCGGCAGTCACACCCGCGACAGCGTGGACGCCAACGGCACGCGCATTCACGAGACGTGGGACGCGGCCGGCAGTCACACTCGCGACAGCGTGGACGCCAACGGCAACCGTATCCGTGACAGTTGGGGCCCGAACGGCAAGCACATCCGTGACATCTGGGACGCAAACGGGAAGCACAAACGCATCGTCTTGCACAACAAGGCCAACCACATACCTCCTTCGATGCACGCCGGCGGTCTCACGCCCGGCCCTGCCGGCCGCAGCAGTCGCCCAATGCCTCTACCCGCGGTCCCAGCCAATGGCGCCGCCAGCGGCGAGCCGTTGGAACCCGTCGGCGGCGGGGATGGTGAACAGCCTGCCGAACCCACAGGTCGCGGCGCCCAGCCCTCCGCCCCCGTCAGCGGCGGTAGCGGCCAACCCTCCGCGCCCGGCGACGACGACCTTCAGGCGCCCGACGACAACACCGGCCATACCGACTACGATCAACCTTCCCCCGGCTCCGCGCGTACCCCGGCGTTGATCGGGCTCACGTCGGAGCAACGCGGGATAGTGACCCGCGCCTATCAACACGTGAAGCGCATGATCGACAGCGCCCTCGACAAACTCAAATCTGGTCATCCCGACAACAACTTTTCGCGCTGGTTCGGCAGCCCGACTCAGCGGAATGTGCAGAAAGTCGAACAGGTTCTCACCCACATGCAGCACGCCATGTCGCACGACCGGTTCACCTTCGTCCTCGGTGCGTCGCACGACAACTCGGAACTGGCGCACGTGCAATCCAATTCGCCTCATCAGATCAACCTGAAGCCGCACTTCTTCGATCACGCATTCGGCGCCAACACCCCGGAAGCGACGATTGCCCACGAGCTGAGCCATTTCCCGTACATCGGCAACACCAAGGACCACCTGTATGGTCCCGCCGCCGTCGCCAGCCTCGCGGCACGAAACAGCGACATGGCCACCGACAACGCCGAAAACTACGGCATGTTCATTCGCGCGCAGGCGACCGCATGAGCCTCTGAGCGGAACCCGCATTCGCCGCGCTCACGACGGACCACGAAGGACGGCGCCGCACCCCGCGCGCTCCCGTCCCTTCGAGTTGCGCTCGGCCGCGGCCGGGCCTGCACGCGGCCCGCGTGGCCGCGCCGGCGGATTGACTGCTATCATTCGCCCTTTCACCAGATCGGCGCGAGCGGCCTCGTCAGGCCGGGCAACGCGCCGCATGTCACGCTCAACGGGAATGCGCCGCTTCGGCGTCCCGTCGGCAAATCGAATCAGAACATGGATGTCATCGTCATCGGCGGCGGGATTGCGGGCGTCGCCACCGCTTATCAACTGCGCGCGGCCGGCCACCGGGTATGCGTCGTCGAGCGCCACGCCACTGTCGCGCAGGGCGCGACCTATGGACACAGCGGCACCGTCCTGCCGACCCCGCTGGACGTCTGGTTCGGCCCGACTTTCATGGCCAGCCGTCAGAACGCCAAAAACGGCATAGTCAACAAAGCCGGTTTCAACGGGCCGGTGCGCCAGCTGGTCAAACAGCTCGCCGAGCTGCAGGAACCCAACGCGTTCGGCCACCAATACGGACTGCTGCGGCCGCTGATCGAGCTGTCGCGCGAAACCATGACGGACATGGAAGCACGCTTCGGGCTCGAGTTCGAACAGGCGAGCGGCGTGCTCTACCTGGTCCGTTCCGAACAGGAGTGGCAGCAGTTGCGGCCGGCCCTCGGGCTGCTGCGGCTCTTCGAAGTGCCGCACCACGAGTTGACCCCGGAACAATGCGCCGCGTTCGAGCATTCCGTGCGCACCGAGCCGGAATTCGCCGGCGGCGTGCTGTTCGACCAGGAGCGCACAGCCAACTGCCCGCTGTTCACGAAGCTGATCAAGCAGACGCTGGATACGCAGGGCGACGTCCAGTTCATGCTGGGCTGCGAAGTCTCGTCGGTCCGCCTGGAAGGCCAGCGCGCCGCGGTAGAGCTGGCGCCGCGGCCGGGCACGGCATCCCGCTCGCGCGAAGTGGACGTGATCCACGCCGATGCGGTAGTCGTGGCCGCGGGCCACGGCAGCCTGCCGCTGCTGGAGCGCCTCGGCTTGCGGCTGCCGCTGCATCCGCTGCGCCTGCATACGCTGGTCGCACCGATCGCGCATGAGGAATGCGCGCCTCACGTCGCGATCGTGGACGCGGTGAAGCGGATCGCGATCAGCCGGATGAACCATCGTCTGCGGATCGCGGGCGGCGCGGTTCTGCAAAGCGCTGGCCAGATCGACAAGCCGCTGGGCGAAGCGGTGACGAAAGAAGCCCTCGCGCTGCTCGGCCAGGCCACGCACGACTGGATTCCGGGCGCCGCGCGGATCTCGGCGGCTTTGCCGTGGGAAGGCGTCAAACTGCTGTCGCCGGACGGCTTGCCGGTGATCGGCAATGCGCTCCATCCGCGCCTTTTCGTCAATATCGGTCACGGCCCTGCGGGTTGGGGCCTCGCCTGCGGATCGGGCAAACTGCTTGCCGATCTGATTTCGGGCGGCACGCCGGACCTTCCTGCGGACACGCTGGCCGCCCTGCGCGCGGATCGCTTCCGTTAAAACCAATCCCGAGGCCCCGCCGATAACGGAAGGGGCCTTCTGTTTTTTGGCCGTCCCTCGGGCGGGCCCCGTGCACACGCTGTCCGCAAGAGACCCCGCCGGGCACCTATCGGCACTACCATAGCGATTCCCAAGCTTTCTCACCTCGCTCCAGGTGAACCGCCGAGCCTAGCCATGACAGAAGCCGACCACACGCCGCCGACGCTAATCAGCCCGCACAATCGCGCCTTGCCTTTACTGACGCTGACCGACCTGCGGATCGCCGAATCTCAGGCGCAGACAGCGCTGCCGAAGCACACGCTGATGTCTCGCGCCGGCAAATCCGCGGCGAGTTTCCTGCAGGAGCAGATCACCCGCGATACCTCGATCGAAAAATCGCGGCACAAGGTGTGGCTCATCGCCGGGCCGGGCAACAATGGCGGCGACGCGCTGGTGCTTGCCACGGAACTGCACAAAGCCGGCATCGCTGTGGAATTGTGCATGCCCGTCGAAGTGAAACCGGACGACGCCCGCTGGGCTCTCGACACGGCCCGCGCGGCGGGCGTCGCGATCCGCGCCGCGGCGCCCGCCGCGCTGGACGACTACACGTGGCTCGTGGACGGCATGTTCGGCATCGGCCTGACACGTCCGCTCGAAGGGGTGTTCGCGGACGTCGCCCGCCGGCTCTCGCAACGGACCAAAGCACGCCCCCGCAAAGGCGGCGTGCTGGCGCTCGACGTGCCGAGCGGTCTCGACAGCGACACCGGCATGGCGGTGGGCAATGGCGACGGCGGCGCCGTCCATGCCACCCATACGATCACCTTCATCGGCGCCAAGCCGGGGTTGTTTACCGCGCAAGGCCGCGACCTCGCGGGCGCCGTCACCGTCGCGCCGATCGGCGTCGACACCAGCGGCCGCACGGCCGTGCAGCTCAACGCGCCCGAGCTCTTCGCCGCCTTCCTGCCGCCGCGCGATTTCGCGACCAACAAGGGCAGCTTCGGCAGCCTTGCCGTGGTCGGCGGCGACACCGGCATGTGCGGCGCGCCGATTCTCGCTTCGCGCGCCGCGCTTTACACCGGCGCGGGCAAGGTGCACGTCGCGCTACTGGGGGAAGGCGCGCCGCCCTACGATCCGCCGCATCCCGAACTCATGCTGCATGCGATCGACGATCTGCCGCTCGATCACATGGACGCGCTCGCAGTCGGCTGCGGCATGGGTCATCGCGAGCGCGCCACGCGGGTGATGCACGACGTGCTGCACCTCGACGTGCCCAAGCTGTTCGACGCGGACGCGTTGAACCTGATCGCGAAAGACCCCGCGCTCGCCGCCGAAGTCACCGCGCGCGGCGTGCAAGGCGATCCGTGCATCCTCACCCCACATCCGCTCGAAGCCGCGCGCCTGCTCGGCACCGACGCGCCGGACGTGCAGCGCGACCGCCTCACCGCGGCGCGCGCGCTCGCCGCGCGCTTTGCCAGCGTAGTGGTCCTGAAAGGCACCGGCACGGTCGTCGCGGCACCGGACGGCCGCCTTGCGATCAATCCGACCGGCAACGCCGCGCTCGCGACTGGCGGCACCGGCGACGTGCTCGGCGGCATCATCGGCGCCCTGCTCGCGCAGCGTCTGCCGCGCTACGAAGCGGCGCTCGCGGGCGTCTATCTGCACGGCCTCGCCGCCGACACGTTGAGCGCGCAAGGCCACGGCCCCGCCGGCCTGACCGCGGGCGAACTGGCGCCGATGGTGCGCACCTTGCTGAACCGTCTGTTCTATCCGGCGGCGGAGTGCTGAAAGCGTTCGTCCCAACCTATGGCGGCGCCTCCAAACCGCTGCCCGCTGTCACGCAACGCCGTTATACTGACTGACTGCGCTGCGCATCGGAGCCAGTCCGGTTGACGGCGAAGTTTCGTCGTCAACCGCAGCGAACCCGGCTGCGCGGCATCGCTCTAACAGCATCGTTGCATCATCCTCGGCAGCGCTTCACGCGCGCGCCTTTCTTCGTGCCCCTTGGTTAGACGGACGCTATGACGCAGAACTCGCTCCCCTCCTGGTCCTCGCTGCAAACGCATTACGAAAAGATTCGCGATGCGCACATGCGCGACTGGTTCGCCCCCGAGAACGATCCCGCCCCTACCCGTGCCGAGCGCTTTGCGTTCGCGGGCGGCGGTCTCGCGGCCGATTTCTCGAAGAACCGCATCACCGACGAAACACTGAAGCTGCTCGTGCAACTCGCGCGCGAAGCCGGCGTCGAGACGCGCCGCGACGCGATGTTCGCGGGTGAAGTCGTCAACCCGACCGAGGGCCGCGCGGCACTGCACACGGCACTGCGCGCCACTGATCCGAAAGCGCCGTTCTACGACCAGGTGCAGGCCGAGCGCGCCAGAATGGCCGCCTTCGCCGACCAGGTGCGCAGCGGCGAGTGGAAAGGCTATACCGGCAAGCGGATCCGCTACGTGGTGAACATCGGCATCGGCGGTTCGGACCTCGGACCGAAGATGGTCGTGCACGCGCTGCATCATCTGGCCACGCCGGAGATCACCACGCATTTCGTGTCGAACGTCGACGGCGCCGATCTGTACAACGTGATGCAGCAGATCGATCCGGAAGAAACGCTCGCGATCATCGTCTCCAAGACCTTCACCACGCTCGAAACCATGACCAACGCGCGCTCGCTGCGCGACTGGTTCGTCGAGAAAGGCTACCCGGAAAGCGCGCTGGCGAAACACTTCGTCGGCGTGTCGGCCAATCCCGCGGAAGTAGTCAAGTTCGGCATCGCGAAAGAGAACGTGTTCGAGATGTGGGACTGGGTTGGCGGGCGTTACTCGTTGTGGTCGGCGGTGGGTCTGTCGATCATGATCGCGATCGGACCACAGCAGTTCGGCGAACTGCTCGCCGGCGCCAACGAGATGGACCAGCATTTCCGCAACGCGCCGCTCGATAAGAATCTGCCGGTGCTGCTCGGCATGATCGGCATCTGGTATCGCAACTTCTTCGGCTCGCAAAGCTATCTGGTCGCGCCGTATTCGGAAGCGCTGCATTTTCTGCCGTCGTATCTGCAGCAGCTCGAAATGGAGAGCAACGGCAAGTCAGCGCGGCTCGACGGCGTAATGGTCGACTATCCGACCGCCGCCGTGACGTGGGGCGAACCGGGCACGAACGGTCAACATGCGTTCTTCCAGATGCTGCATCAGGGTCCCACGATCGTGCCGATCGATTTCATCGCCGTGTTGACGCCGGAGCATCCGCTCGTCAGTCATCATCCGAAGCTGCTCGCCAACTGCTTCGCGCAGAGCGAGGCGCTAATGCTCGGCCGCACGCTCGAGGAAGCGAAGAAAGTGGCCGGCGCGGACAAGCCGGAACTGGCGCCGCACCTGGTGTTTCCGGGGAATCGCCCGACCAGCACGCTGCTGGTCGACGCACTGACCGCGCGTTCGCTCGGCGCTTTGATCGCGTTGTACGAGCACAAGGTGCTGGTGCAGGCGTCGGTGTGGGACATCAATCCGTTCGATCAATGGGGCGTGGAGTTGGGCAAGATTCTCGGCAAAGTGGTGGAGGCTGATCTGACGGCGCCGAGTGTCGATGAGAAAAAGCATGACTCGTCGACGTCTGCGTTGATCGCGCGGGCACGCGCCGCGTTGAAGAAGTGACCATGTCAGCGGCGCGGTGGTTCGCGCCGCTGAGTCTATGCTGAATCTGCGCTGAACCGGATTGGCGCGTTCATCTGCCGGCGAGGCGAGCCGGATTGAAAAAGCGGGCCCTTGTGGTCCGCCTGGCTTTGGCTGCGACGCTCAAGAATCGCGGTGTCCCGCTCTCACACAAGACGACCCGCCTCGATCGTCACCGTCGTATCGCAGCGGCGTGCCAGTTCGATGTCATGCGTGACGAGAATCAACGTGGCACCGTTCGCGCGATTCATCTCGAACATCAGATCGATCACCGCGTGACCGGTGGCGGCATCGAGACTGCCGGTCGGCTCGTCGGCGAACAGGATAGCCGGATGCGTGACGAACGCGCGCGCCAGCGCCACGCGTTGCTGTTCGCCACCGGACAGCAGCTTCGGATAATGACCGGTACGCTTGCCGAGTCCCACTTGCTCCAGCAAGCCGCGCGCACGCGTTGCGGCCTCGCGGGTACTGATACCGCCTTGCAGTTCCAGCGGCAGCGTGACGTTTTCGAGCGCGGTCAGATGCGGCATCAGTTGAAACGACTGAAACACGAAACCGACCGAGCCACTGCGTAACGCGGCGCGCTCGTCTTCGTTCAGTTCACCGAGTTCGCGGCCGAGTAGCCGAACCGAGCCCGAACTCGCGCTGTCCAATCCTGCGAGCAAGCCCAGCAGCGTAGACTTGCCCGACCCGGACGCACCGACAATCGCCACACTGCTGCCGGCAGCGATAGCAAGATCGATGTCGTCGAGAATCGTCAGTTCGCCCGTTGCATCCTTAACCTTCTTGCACAAACCCCGCACTTCAATGACTGGATCAGTTTTGTTTAGCATGGTGAAGCGTAGGTTGAAAGTGCGTGACATGACGCCTCGCGCCACGGCGCTGACAACGGCATGCGGGTGCGCCGTGATGGCAGCCGCCCTGTTTTCAGCGAGCTTCGCGGCGCGGGCCGCCAATGCGCCCGAACCGGCCAAGCCTGTGATCGTCGTGCTCGGCGACAGCATCTCCGCCGAATACGGCCTGCCCCGTGACACTGGCTGGGTTGCCTTGATGCGCCAGCGCCTCACCGACGAGCGAATCGATTATAGCGTCGCCAATGCAAGCATCAGCGGCGACACCACGAGCGGCGGACGGGCCCGCTTGCCTGCGCTCATGCAGCGGTTGAAGCCGAGCATCGTGATCGTCGAACTCGGCGCCAACGACGCGCTGCGTGGCGTGCCGCTTTCCACTACCGAAGACAACCTGCGCACGATCATCGAGCAGGCTCAGCAAGGTCACGCAAAGGTGGTACTGGTGGGCATGTATGTGCCGCCTAATTACGGCCCGGACTATACGCAAAAGTTCCACGGTCTGTACGGCGAGTTGTCAAAACAACTGCGCGTGTCGCTCGTGCCGTTCCTGCTCGCCGGCATTGCCGACAAGCCTGACATGTTCCAGGCCGATCAGATTCATCCCACCCAGCAGGCACAGCCAGTGCTACTCAACAACGTGTGGCCTGCAATCAAGCCACTTCTTCGTACAAGTTCGCCGCACTGAAAAGACTGCTAACAACTTGTTTCCAGAACTTCGGGAACACGGATCGGTAAGGTCTATCCGACACTTTCGTAATCCCGTGTAACCCGGCTCGATTTTGAGCGACTTTTGAGGAGATAACGTGAAATATTTACCGTTAATCGCTTTGACCGTGGCAATTTCTGCCTGCGCCGCTCAACCCCCTGCTGGCGTTCAGTCCGTTGGTCAAAGCCAGCAACCGCCGAAGGCTGTTGCCACCTGCATCGCGCAGAAGTGGGCAGACAGCTCGCAGCAACAAGTCGTGTCGCAAGACACGTTGGCTAACGATCAAGCCATGGATGTGTATGTTCCAGGTCAGCAGCCGCCTAACGGCGCCGCCGCTGTCGTGCGCCCTTCGTACACCGGCAAGGGTACGTGGGTCGGCTTTCGTGGGAACGGCGCTGCGGGCAGCGACGCCACCAGTGCAATCAGCGGCTGCCTGTAACGCGCTGCTGCAAACCGTTTGACGAGCTTGCACTCGTCAAACGCAAAAAAGCCCCGCAATTTGCGGGGCTTTTTTGCGTTTGCGCGATTTTACTCGCTGCTCGCCTGCGCGTTGCTGCTATCGAGCGAGCCGTAGAACTTCACCTTCGAACGCGCGCGCAGCGCTTCGAGATACGCCTCTGCTTCGGACTGCGCATCGACCTGCGCGATCTGTTGCTGCGCCGCAGCCAGACGTTGCGGATCCACCGTCGTACCCGCCACCACCGCGTTCACACGATAGATCGCATAGCCGTCGTCACCGAGGTCCACACCGACATAGGCCGGCAATTTCTGCGCGTCTGCCTTGTAGATTGCACTCAACGCGGCCGGCGGCACGCCCTGCGCGTCGTTACGCGACACCTTCAGCGGCGAAGAGAAGCCTGCGGTTGACTTCGACTTTTCGAAATCGGCGAGTTTGGCCGCTCCGTCTTTGTGAGCCGCTTCGTTCGACTGAACCGCGATGACCTTCTGGCGCACGGCGTCCTTGACAGCGTCGAGCGACGGCACGGCTGCGGCTTTGTAGTCGGTCACGCGAGCCGCGATCAGCGTGTTGCCGCCGACGTCGATAGCTTGCGTATTGTTGCGCGCCGTCACCGCGTCGTTCGCGAACACCGCGGCGAGGAACTTCGCGTTGTTCAGCGGGCTGTCAGGCGCGAGCTTCGGGTCCGGCTGCGGCGTGACCGTGGCGGTCTGCAATTGCAGCTTGTACTTGTCTGCAGCCGGCTGCAGACTCTTCGCCTTTTCATAGACGATCGACGTGAAGCCTTCGGAATCGTCGGTGAAAGCCTTGCTGGCCAACTGCGTCTTCAGGTCTTTCGAGATCTGATCTTTCACTTCGTCGAACGGCTTCGTGATAGCCGGCTTCACGTCCGTCACCTTGACGATGTGATAGCCGAAGTCGGTCTGCACAATGCCGCTGACTTCGTCTTTCTTCAACGCGAACACAGCGTCGTCGAACGCCTGGCCGCCTGCGATCATGCCGCGGCCGAAGTAACCCAGATCGCCGCCCTTCGACGCCGAACCCGGATCTTGCGAATTCTGCTGCGCGAGCTGCGCGAACTGATCCGGATGCGCCTTGATCTGTGCGAGCAACTCCTCGGCCTTCTGCTTCGCCTTGGCCTTGTCGGCCGCGCTCGCGTCTTTCGGCGCCGCGATCAGGATGTGGCTCGCACGCACCTGACCCTCGACGCGGTAGTGCGCAATGTTGTCGTCATAGTACTTTTTCAGATCGGCGTCGCTCGGCTGAACGGACGTGGCCAGCGTTGCCGGCGACATCACGAGATACTGGATCGTGGCGGTAGCCGGCGTGGCGAAATCGTTGCGATGCGCGTCGTAATACGCTTGCAGTTGCGCGTCCGTGGGCTGCACCTTTGCCGCGTAGTCGCGTGGATGGAACGCGATGCCCTGCACTTCGCGCTGCTGTTCAGCGAGTTCGGTCAAATGCTGCGCGAGCGTCTTCGACGTGAACGCGCTGCCTTGAATGCTGGCCGGCAACTGCTGCGTGGCGATGCTGTAGCGCACGCGTTCGTCGTACTGGTCGGGCGTCATGCCCTGCATGGCGAGCAACTGCTTGTAACGGTCGACGTCGATCGTGCCATCAGGATTCTTCAGCGAAGAGATCACCGGATCGTTGAGCAGCACACGGCGCACGGCGTCGTCGGAGGCGGTCAGATGCAGGCGCTGTGTTTCGTCGGCCAGCACGCGTTGCTCGATCAGACCGTCGAGCATCTGACTGCGGCGCTCCGGTGTGTCGAACGACTTCATGTCGAACTGCGCGCTGAGCATCTGACGGGCGCGGTCGAGTTGCTGACGCATTGCGTCGTCGTATTCTGCGCGAGTGATCTTGTGACCGTTGACGCTCGCGACGTTTGCACTTTCGTCAAAGAAGCCGCGGAAGCCCTGAATACCCACAAAACCCAACCCCGGCACAATGACGAGGATGAGCATGAACATCATCAGGCGTTTGTGATTGCGGAAAAAATCGAGCATGCGTGAGGAGTGCCAAAAACAGAACGCCCGATCTTACAACAGCGGGCAACAAAAAAGGCGAACCGGAGTTCGCCTTTCGAGGATACTGGCGGAGTGGACGGGACTCGAACCCGCGACCCCCGGCGTGACAGGCCGGTATTCTAACCGACTGAACTACCACTCCTTATACTGCAATGAAACTGCGCTAGAGCATTCAGCCAAATCTGAAACTGGTGGGTGCTGAGAGGCTCGAACTCCCGACCTACGCCTTGTAAGGGCGCCGCTCTACCAACTGAGCTAAGCACCCGTTTCATGATTCAGCCTGCTCCGGCTCCGCTGCCTGATTCTACCAATCGATATTCCTCAAGCAGCAAGCCCATTAGTTTAGCGCATCCTTCAGAGCTTTGCCAGGCCTAAATTTGGGAACCTTGGCCGCCTTGATCTTGATGGCGGCACCGGTGCGCGGATTGCGCCCGGTGCGCGCGGTACGCTTGCCCACCGCGAACGTGCCGAAACCGACCAACGTCACCGAACCGCCCTGCTTCAACGTGCCTTTGACACCACCGATCACAGCGTCGAGTGCACGGCCTGCCGCTGCCTTCGAAATGTCGGCTTGCTGTGCAATGTGATCGATCAATTCCGTCTTGTTCATTCCAACCCCCGAGAATGTTTATGGCAATCGTGACGGCGCTCTGTAGCGCCTGGCATCACACGGCCGGCGGGCAACGCCGGGCGCACCCATTAGAATTGGCCGAAACCCTTGTGTCAAGCGGGGTTGAGCCTGAGTCGGGCGGTTTTGGAGGGGGCTTCCTATAACCGGATGTTGCTGTATATCGGTGTGCATGCAACCAATCGGCGCACGCGCTGCGGCTTTGCTCAATAGGTGGGAAACGTGTCTCGCGGACGCTTTGCGGAGATCGAGCGGACAAGAAAAAACCCGCGGCCGTGGACCGCGGGTTCTGTGCAGCAAACAGCTTCGTTGCTGACCGTCTTAGTGCTTCACCACCTCTGTTGCTGCGGCGTCTTTGCCCGGCTCCGCTGCAACCGGCGCGGCGGGCTTCGGCTCTTCATCCGGCAACGCCGACGGCACACGTTCGAGCGCCAGTTCGAGCACCTTGTCGACCCAGCGGACCGGCACGATTTCGATCGCGTTCTTCACGTTGTCCGGAATCTCCGTCAAGTCCTTGACGTTTTCTTCCGGAATCAGCACCAGCTTGATACCACCGCGATGCGCCGCCAACAGTTTTTCCTTCAAGCCGCCGATCGGCAGAACTTCGCCACGCAACGTGATTTCGCCCGTCATCGCGACATCGGCGCGCACCGGAATTCCGGTCAACACCGACACCAGCGCGGTCGTCATCGCGATACCGGCAGACGGACCGTCTTTCGGCGTCGCGCCTTCCGGCACGTGGATGTGAATGTCCTGCTTCTCGAACGCTTCGTCCTTGATGCCGAGACGACGCGAGCGCGAACGGACCACCGAACGTGCTGCCTCGACCGATTCCTTCATCACGTCGCCGAGCGAACCCGTACGGATCACATTGCCCTTACCCGGCATCACCGCGGCTTCGATGGTCAGCAGATCGCCGCCCACTTCCGTCCACGCGAGACCCGTGACCTGGCCCACCTGATTTTCCTTCGCGGCCAGACCGAAGTCGTACTTGCGCACGCCGAGGAACGTGTCGAGGTTGCTGCCGTCGACCTTCACCGCGCCTTCCGCCTTCTTCAGCAGAAGCATCTTCACGACCTTGCGGCAGATCTTCGAAATTTCACGCTCGAGCGAACGCACGCCGGCTTCGCGCGTGTAGTAACGAATGATGTCGCGGATCGCGGTTTCCGTCACATCGACCTCACCATCCTTGAGGCCGTTGTTCTTCTTCTGCTTGGGCAAAAGATAACGTTGCGCGATGCTGACCTTCTCGTCTTCCGTGTAACCCGACAGACGGATCACTTCCATCCGGTCGAGCAACGGCGGCGGAATATTCAGCGAGTTCGACGTCGCCACGAACATCACGTCCGACAGATCGAAGTCGACTTCGACGTAGTGATCGGCGAACGTATGGTTCTGTTCCGGATCGAGCACTTCCAGCAGAGCCGACGACGGATCGCCGCGGAAATCCTGACCCATCTTGTCGACTTCGTCGAGCAGGAAGAGCGGATTGCGCACGCCGACCTTGGTCAGGCTTTGCAGAATCTTGCCGGGCATCGAACCGATGTACGTACGACGGTGACCGCGAATCTCGGCTTCGTCGCGCACGCCGCCGAGCGCCATACGCACGAACTTGCGGTTCGTGGCGCGCGCGATCGACTGACCCAGCGACGTCTTACCGACACCCGGAGGCCCAACGAGGCACAGGATCGGCGCTTTGACCTTGTCGACACGTTGCTGGACCGCGAGATACTCGAGAATGCGTTCCTTCACTTTCTCGAGACCGAAGTGGTCTTCGTCGAGCACGCGTTCCGCATTCGAGAGGTCGTTGTTGACCTTGCTCTTCTTGCGCCACGGCAAGCCGATCAGCGTGTCGATGTAGTTGCGCACGACGGTCGCTTCAGCCGACATAGGCGACATCAGCTTGAGCTTTTTCAGCTCGGCGTCGGCCTTCTTCTTGGCTTCCTTCGGCATGCGGGCAGCCGTGATGCGCTTCTCGAGTTCTTCGAGATCCGCACCTTCTTCACCTTCGCCGAGTTCCTTCTGGATCGCCTTGACCTGTTCGTTCAGGTAGTACTCGCGCTGGCTCTTTTCCATCTGGCGTTTCACACGCCCGCGGATGCGCTTTTCGACCTGCAGGATGTCGATCTCGGCTTCGAGTTGCGCGAGCAGATGCTCGAGCCGCTCGATGACCGGGAACATTTCGAGGATGTGCTGCTTCTGATCGAGCTTGAGCGGCAGATGCGCCGCGATCGTGTCGGCCAGACGCCCAGCCTCGTCGATACCCGACAGCGACGTCAGGATCTCCGGCGGGATCTTCTTGTTCAGCTTCACATACTGGTCGAACTGCGACACGATCGCGCGGCGCAGCGCTTCGGTTTCAGCGCTGTCGGCGTGGTCGGGTTCGAGCGGCATGACTTCGCACGAAAACTGCGTTTCCTGTTCTTCGATGGAAAGCGTTTTCGCCCGCTGCAAGCCTTCGACCAGCACCTTGACGGTGCCATCGGGCAGCTTGAGCATTTGCAGGATGTTCGCAACGCACCCTACTTCGTACATGTCCTTTTCGGTCGGCTCATCTTTCGCAGCCGTTTTCTGGGCGACGAGCATGATGTGCTTGCCGCCTTCCATCGCTGCTTCGAGAGCCTTGATCGACTTCGGGCGGCCTACGAAGAGCGGAATCACCATGTGCGGGAAGACGACTACGTCGCGCAGCGGGAGCAGCGGGAGCGTAATGCGTTCCGGCGGAAGGAGTTGGGTTCCTGACATTTCATTTCCCCATGAGTGGAATCAGTTCGTTCGATAGGTGAGGCCAGCAGAAAAGATTGCAAGCCTCCGCGTGTGGGAAAAGTTCAGTGACTCCGAAGGTTCAGTGACTCCATAGTGAAAACAACCATCCTGACCACACGATAAACGAAAAAAGCCGTTCACGTTGCCATGAACGGCTTTTTTTGCAAGAACCCGAAAGCCGATCAGTTCGAACCCGCGACCTTGGGCGCGTCTTCGTAGATCAGTAGCGGTTTGCCGTCGCCGTCAATAACGTTGTCGTCGATGATGACCTTGCTAACGCCTTTCATTTGCGGCAGGTCGTACATCACATCAAGCAACGCCTGTTCCAGGATGGAGCGCAGCCCACGAGCACCCGTCTTGCGGCGGATCGCCTTACGCGCCACAGCCTGTAGCGCAGCCGGGCGAATTTCGAGCTCGACGCGTTCCATATTGAACAGCTTGTGGTACTGCTTCACCAGCGCATTCTTCGGTTCGACGAGGATTTTCATCAACGCCGTTTCGTCGAGCTTGCCGAGCGTGGCCACCACCGGCAGCCGGCCGATCAACTCGGGAATCAGGCCGAACTTGATCAGATCTTCCGGTTCCACTTCGCGCAGCACTTCGCCCGCGTCGCGGTCCTGCTTGCTCTTCACGCTTGCGCCGAAGCCGATGCCGGTTTTCTCGGTACGATCGACAATGACCTTTTCGAGGCCGTCGAACGCGCCACCGCAAATGAACAGAATGTTGGTGGTGTCGACCTGGATGAAATCCTGATTCGGGTGCTTACGCCCGCCCTGCGGCGGCACCGACGCCATCGTGCCCTCAACCAGCTTGAGCAATGCCTGCTGCACGCCCTCACCCGAGACATCGCGGGTGATCGACGGGTTGTCGGACTTGCGGCTGATCTTGTCGATTTCGTCGATATAAACAATGCCGCGCTGGGCCTTGTCCACTTCGTAATTGCAGTTTTGCAGCAGCTTCTGAATGATGTTCTCGACGTCTTCACCGACGTAGCCAGCTTCGGTCAGCGTGGTTGCGTCGGCAATCACGAACGGAACGTTCAGAAGGCGCGCAAGCGTCTGCGCGAGCAGCGTCTTGCCGGAACCGGTCGGGCCGATCAGCAGGATGTTGCTCTTGGACAGCTCGATCTCGTCCTTCTTGTCGAGATGCTTCAGGCGCTTGTAGTGGTTGTACACCGCCACGGCGAGAATCTTCTTCGCGCGTTCCTGACCGATTACATACTGGTCGAGGATTTCACGGATTTCCTGCGGACTCGGCAGATCGGACTTGGACAAGCCCGCCTCGATGCCCGCACCTGCAGCCTCATCGCGGATGATTTCGTTGCACAGGTCGATACATTCATCACAGATGAACACCGACGGGCCGGCAATCAGCTTCTTCACTTCATGCTGGCTCTTGCCGCAAAACGAGCAATACAACAGCTTTTCGCTGTTAGAACCTTTCTTGTCCGCCATAGATGTGTGAGCCTCCGGACACTCGATTACATGATACGCCGTTTGCCCCCGCCTCGCAGTTTGGGCGCGGCAGGGACTGAGCCAGGGTGACGGCGTTTGCCGCAGGCGCTCGGACGAGTCTTGATTGTTTCACAATCGATCCGCTGACGGTTTTGCCCCAACCAGGGGCAAAACCGCACCAGATCAAGGACGCTTGTGCGCCACCTGGTCAACCAGACCGTAAGCTTGCGCGTCGTCGCCGGACATGAAGTTGTCGCGATCGGTGTCGCGCGCGATACGCTCGACCGGTTGGCCGGTGTGATGCGCAAGCAGATGGTTCAGCCGTTCCTTCAAATACAGGATTTCGCGCGCCTGAATTTCGATGTCCGACGCCTGACCACGCGCGCCGCCAAGCGGCTGGTGAATCATCACCCGCGAATTCGGCAGAGCAAAACGCTTGCCTTTCGCGCCCGCTGCGAGCAGGAACGCGCCCATACTTGCCGCGAGACCCATGCACAGCGTGGAGACGTCCGGCTTGATGAACTGCATCGTATCGTAAATCGCCATGCCGGCCGACACCGAACCGCCCGGGCTGTTGATGTAGAAACTGATGTCCTTGTCCGGGTTCTCGCTTTCGAGGAACAGCATCTGCGCGACGACGAGATTGGCCGTCTGGTCGTTCACTTCGCCGACCAGGAACACAATGCGCTCCTTCAGCAGACGGGAATAAATGTCGTACGAGCGCTCGCCCCGGCCGCTCGTCTCCACGACGATCGGCACAAGTCCGAGCGCCTGCGCTTCGAGATCCCGCGACGACTGGGAGGTCAACGTGTCCAGCATTTGAGCGCGAAAGGTCATGCAATGGATCCTTGTCTGAAATATTCTGAATATTACATGCTAGACAGGTGTGGTCGACGACCCCGTATTCAAGTGCGCGATCAGTGCGGCGGGATGCGTGACACCATGCCCAACGCAACACACTTTCGCAACACGAAAAAACGGCGTGCGGGCCGTCGCTCCGACAGCCGGCACGCCGTTGCAGCGACGCTTACGCTTGCGCCGTTGCGCTTGCCAGTTCTTCGAAGCTCACTTCCTTGTCCGTCACCTTGGCCTTGCTGAGCACGAAATCGACGACGTTGGCTTCAACGACGTACGCTTCCATTTCGGCAAGGCGTTGCTGGTTGGAATAATACCAGCGGACGACTTCCTTCGGGTCTTCGTAGCTTTTCGCGAATTCGTCCACTTCGGCGCGAATCTGCTCCGGCTTGGCTTGCAGTTCATTGGCCTTGACCAGCTCGGCCAGCACGAGACCCAGCTTGACGCGACGCTCGGCCTGTTCCTTGAACATCGCAGCCGGAATCGGCGCATCTTTGGCGTTGGGCACGCCGCGTTGTTCCAGATCCTGACGCGCCATCGCGACGAGGCGTTCCTGATCCTGTTCGATCAGCGCGTTCGGCACGTCGAGTTCCGAAATCTTCAGGAGCGCGTCCATCACCTGGTTCTTGACGATGGCTTGCGTGCGGCGCTTCGCTTCGCGTTCGAGATTGTCTTTGATCTCGGCGCGCATCTTGGTCAGGTCGCCGTCTTCGATACCGAGCGACTTCGCGAACTCAGCGTCGATTTCCGGCAGGTGCGGCCACTCGATCTTCTTCATCGTGATCGTGAATTGCGCGGTCTTGCCGGCAACTTCCTTGCCGTGATAGTCCTCGGGGAATGCCAGATCGAATTCCTTCGACTCGCCGACCTTCAGGCCCGTGGCTGCCTTTTCGAATTCCGGCAGCATGCGGCCTTCGCCCAGCACGAACGCGAAGTCGTCCGCGCTGCCGCCCTGGAACACTTCACCCTCGATCTTGCCGACGAAGTCGACCGTCACGCGATCGCCTTCTTTCGCTGCCGTGTCGCCGCCGCCGTCGCCGTGCTCGCCGGCTTCGCCGCGAGCGTGGAAGTGCACGCGCTGCTTGCGCAGGATGTCCAGCGTGCGGTCGATTTCAGCTTCGCTGATGGTGGTCGTGGTGCGCTCGATTTCCGCCGTGGCGACGTCGCCCAGCTTCACGTCCGGATACACCTCGAACGTGGCGTCGAACGCGTAGTCGCCTTCAACGGCGTCGCTCTTCGGCGCAAAGCTCGGCTGACCGGCGACGCGCAGGTTTTCGGCGCGGCTGATGTCGAAGAATTCCTTGCCGACCTTGTCGCTCAGCACTTCGGCTTCCACCTGGCCCGAATACTGTTGCGTCACCATCTTGAGCGGCACCTTGCCCGGGCGGAAACCCGGCATGCGCACGTTCTTCGCGAGTTGACGGATACGCGAATCCACTTCCTTCTGCACGGCGTCCTTCGGCAGGGAAATCGTAACGCGGCGTTCGAGCTTGCCGAGGTTCTCAACAACGTTAGCCATGGCTTCAATCGTCCTAAAATTATTCGAGCGAATCAGTTATCTTCTCCGTGCCGCTTGTCGATGTTGCGCGGTGTCGCGCAGTGTGGCGATCACGTCTTGAGCATCGATTGCGCGCCTGCGCCGCGGGCTTGCAGGCCGCCGGCAGCACGGTTGGGTCCAAAGAGCCGAATATTTTAGCAAACTATTGGCGCGCCTAGCCGGGATTCGATGAATGCGCGCGTTTTTATCGGGATTTCGCTCGGATTCCAGCCGCTTCCGACCTGTTTCAGGCCGGTTTGCACCCTGTTCCGGTGCGCCCCCGGCGCCGCGTCGCCGCGCAGGCTGCGCCGTTTGCCGGCGCAATCCGGACGCGTCGCGCCGCCTCACGTCGAGGTTGCGCATCGGCGCACGGATGTGCCCCGCGCTGGCGGCGTGGCCGTCGACGATGCCGGCTATGCCATTCGACATATTCAGTCGGCGCGCCCATGCTGATAAGCTAACGGACGCGCTCGGGGCTGCGCCCGCATCCCGTCATTTCACCCACCCTCGCAACGACTCCAACCATTCAGAGACACCATGCCGAATTCGCCGTCCTCGCCCGTCGTCGTCATTGCTCCCGATTCCTTCAAAGGCTCGCTTAGCGCGGAACAGGTCGCGCAAGCGATCGCTTCGGGCATCCAGCGCGCCCGCCCCGACGCGAGCGTGCGCATCTGCCCGATGGCCGACGGCGGCGAAGGCACGCTCGACGCCATGCTCACGAGCGGCGGCGAGCGCCGCAAGCTGAGCGTGCGCGGCGCGGCCGGCCCGGTGCGCGAGGCGCTTACGGGCCTGCTGGCCGACGGCAGCGCGATCATCGAGACGGCGGAGGTCGTCGGCATTACGGATCCGGTGGGAATGGGCGTGCCCGTCGAGGCGCGCAGCACGCGCGGCATGGGCGAAGCGATCCGCGCGCTGATGGACGCCGGCGTGCGGCGCTTCTTCGTCGCGCTTGGCGGCAGCAGCACGAACGACGGCGGCGCGGGCCTGCTGGCCGGCCTCGGCCTCAAGCTCTTCGACGCGCGGAACAACGAACTCGACGCCACGCCGGAGCAGCTCGCGCGCCTCGCGCGAGTGGACGTGTCGCAACTCGACGCACGCCTTGCGGACACGCAGTTCATCGGCATGTCGGACGTCGACAACCCGCTTACCGGCGAACACGGCGCAACCGCGGTGTTCGGCCCGCAAAAGGGCGTGAAACCCGAGCAGCTTGCCTCGATCGACGCCGCGCTTGTCCGCTTTGCCGATCTGCTCGAAGCGGCGCTCGGCCGCGCGGCGCGCGACCAACCCGGCGCGGGCGCGGCCGGCGGCCTCGGCTTCGCGCTGCATATGCTCGGCGCGCAGTTCGAACCGGGCGCCGAAACCGTCGCGCGGCAAATTGGCCTGGACGCCGCGCTCGAAGGCGCGAACTGGCTGATCACGGGTGAAGGCCGTTCGGACGTGCAAACGCTGCATGGCAAAGCGCCCTTCGTCGCCTGCCGTCACGCGCAGGCAGCGGGCGTGCCGGCCACGCTGCTCTCGGGCGCGGTCGACTCCACCGCCTTGCCGCGCCTGGCCGAATATTTCAGCGGATGCTTCTCGCCCGCCCCCGGCCCGATCACGCTCGAGGTCGCGATTCGCGACGCGGCGCGCCTGCTGGCGGATGAAGCCGAACAGTTGACGCGCCTGAAGTACGGCACGCGTTGACCGGCGGGACGGTTGCGGCAACAATCACAGCGCCGCGACCGCTCACTCATTACGGGAAGACCATGAAGGCACCCAAAGCCGGGCTCGAACAATTCCTCACGTACCGTCTGCATGTTCTCAACAAACTCGCCGAGCGCGGCATCAGCGAACGCTATCAGGACAAGCTCGGCGTGACCTTGCCCGAGGCAAGGGTGATTGCGTCGGTGGGATCGTTCGGGCCGTTCTCGATCATGGAACTGGCAAAGCATGCCAATCTCGACAAAAGCCAGGCAAGCCGCGCCGCCGAAGCGTTGATCAGGCAAGGGCTCGTGAAGCGCGAGGCAAGCGCCGAAGACGGCCGCGTCGTGCTGGTCTCTCTCACTGCGGAGGGCCGCGCGTTGTATCGCAAGGTCATGCCGATCGCGCGCAAGTGGAACGGCGACATGTTCGACTGTCTCGACGAACAGGAGCAATTGGCCTTCGGCCACGCGCTCGACAAGATCATCGGCACGATGACGGCGCGCGAGGAGTGACCTGCGCGCCGTATGCGGGCGCTGGGCTCAGCTGTTGCCGCCGCCTTGCCCGTTAGCGTCGCCCGCACCGGGATGGGGGGTCGCCGCGCTCGCTGCCGCAGCCCCTGCAGCGCCGCCCGGCACGCCATCTGATGCAATGCCCGCCGGACGCTGGATACGATGCGCGAGCCGCCACGCAATCGCCCCGAGCGACCCGACAGCCAGCAGCAGCGCCGCCCACAGCCAATACCGGCGCGTTGCATCCTGGCCGTGACTCGCAGCCTGCGCACTTGCTGCCTGCGCGGGCGACAGCGCGTCACCCAGCCGCGCCGTCGCGGCCACCGCTGAAGCGCCCATCAGCAGATTGTCGCGGCTCACCGCCGCCGACGCTGTCGCCGCGTTCCCCACCGCTAAAGTGAACGGCGCGGCGCCGTGTACGACGAAAGTCAGCATCGCAGGACGCCAGCCCGCGGCAAGGGTCAAGGTTCCGGTGCCAAGTCCGCCATTGCGCGTGTCGACCACCACGCGCCACTGACGGTCCGTGTCGGGCGTCAATTCGACCAAAGGATTGCTCTGCTCAACCGCGCCGTTGTGCAGCCGGAACAGCATCGCGCCCACCACTTCGCGCCACGGCGCCTCCAGCCCCGTACGCGAATAGACGACGGCCGGCGCCACGGTATTCGGCTGAGGCAGATTCAGCCGCAACCGGTCGACGGGATACGCGCCGCCGGTGTTGAAGAAATACTCGCCCGGTTTCAGCCCCGCGTGCGCGACGATACCTTCGCGCCACATCCGGTCCGTGCGCTGGGTCGGCCCGGCGGCAACGACCTGCATCTCCATGTCCAGCGAATCGACATACGGCGCGCCGTCGAGCCAGCGCAAACGCAGATAACGCGCACGCGTGCCGTCCAGTTCGATCCGGTCCTGACTCAACGTGCTGCCGTTGTAGCTGACCTTGAGGACTTGCGCGTCGCCCGCAGGTTGCCAGTGACGCAAATCGTCGCTCGCCTCGACGCTCACGCGCCCCTGGTAGTTGTCGTCACGCAGGTGCACGAGCAATGCACTGACGCGACTCGTTTGCGACACCTTGCCGATATCGATCAGGTCCGTGTCGTGTTGCGCGCGGGCCGGCGGCGCCGAGGTCGCGGATAACGAACCGTCGCCGGCGATCGTTACGCCGGGCGGCGCACCGGCACTTTTGGCGGCCGCGGGCGGCAACGGAAACCAGTGCACCGGACGCAGCGTGGGCGGTGTGCGAGCGGGCTCGCGCGGCACGTCGAGCGAGTACGGCAGCGATTCGCCCGCACCGTTGAGAATGCGCACGTCGCCGAGATCGCCGCGCTGGCTCGCCGCATAGACGGCCGCCGGCAACGTCACGCTGTAATACGCGGCGCCCTCGTCGAGTTGAAGCGCAAAACGCTGTGCGAAATCATCAGCCGCGACCGCCGACGCGCAAGTCCACGCCGCCACGATCGCACAACACCAGCCCGTCAGTGTAAAGACACGCTTCATTGCTCAGTTTCCAGGACTAAAGCCTTGGGCGGCAACGGTGGAAGTGGCCGATCAGCAGCTACATCAACCCGATGCCGATAAACGATACGACCCACTCGATCCCAAGTCACGTGGGAGAGATCGAACAGGAACTGCTTGACCACGCTCGCCGCCAGCAGCGCGGCGCCGACGAACCGGAACATTTAGCTCACCCGGCGCGTCGCTCATCAGGTTGTTCATCATCATGCCGGGCGCGCACGCTGTCCAGAATACCGATATTGAGCCGACATTGAGCCCGCACGAGCACGGAGTGACATCGTATCGAGTTCATACGCGACGCCGGCCCAATGATGCCGCGTGCGCAGCAGCATTGCGTTCTGTTAGAAGATCAGGTCGCGGCGGCCGGTGGCCTGGTGCCGGCAGGCGCTCACGACAAGCCGCCAACCATGTCAAAATTCGGCACCGGCCATCGTGCCTTCAATCTCCCACATTTCATCCAAGGAAGTTGCAGTGGACATCAACAAACAGGTCGCGGCTCTCACCGCTTCGGAACTCCAGACGGCCGGCGCGAGCCAGGCCACGGCGATCGCGGTGAGCGTACTGCTGCGCCATCTGCGCTCGCCTGAGCTGGCGAAGCTGTTGTCGTCGGCGTTCGAAAACCACCAGGCGGTCATGCTGCAAACGCCGTGGCCCGATCAGATGCTGCAGGCGTTCGAATCGACCCGTCGTTTTCTCGAAGGCGCCGCTCAAGCGGACCTGCCTGGCACGCAAGCGCCCTCGCAGACGCCGGACGCCTGAGCGCGGCCGGACCGCGTGGCCGGCAAGGCCGAAAAAGCAAAAAACCCCGTCAGGCCAAAGACTTGACGGGGTTCTTCACTACGAATAGATGGTGCGAGGGAGGGGACTCGAACCCCTACACCCTTGCGGGCGTCAGGACCTAAACCTGGTGCGTCTACCAATTTCGCCACCCTCGCAGCCGGGCAATACGCAATGCGTCCGCCCGTTGTCCTGCATACTGTCAGCCGCGCCGCAAACACGCGCCCGAAAGCGTAAGCGCGAGATTCTAACCGATTGATTCGCGCTTGTCTGCACCTGCCTGGCATCTGTCGAAGCGACGCCGATGCTACAATTTTTGGCTTGATGCACGCACGACGTGCTCCCTCTTCGCCTGCCCTTCCCCACATTCCCAATCCCGTGAATTTCGAAGAATATTGCCAGCAGAAAGCGGCGCCGCCCGGATCGAGTACTTACTATGCGCTTCGGCAGGCGCCTGCCGCCAGCCAGCCGCTGTTGACCGCGCTGTTCGCGCTGCGCCGGGAGTTCGAGGAAACGGTCAAGGAGACCAGCGATCCGACCATTGGCCGGACGAAACTCGCGTGGTGGCAAAACGAAATCGCCGCGCTGGCGTCGGACTCGCCGTCGCATCCGGTGTCCAAGGCGCTGGCGGCGTATCTGCCCGACGTGAAGGACGAGTATCCGGCACTGCAGACGTTGCTCGCCGGTTTCGAAATGGACCTCGACCAGGCCCGTTACCTCGACTACCCGAATCTGCGGCGCTACGTGCAGGGCGTGGGCGGCACTTTCGCGTCGCTGGTCGCGCGCGCCACGGCGAAAGATGCCGCGCAGGCGTCGATCTGGTCCGCGCCGCTCGGCGAGGCGCTGATGCTTGCGCAATTCGTGGTCGAAACGGGCCATGACGCGCGCCACGGCCGCATCTATATTCCGATCGACGAAATGCAGCGCTTCAATGTGACCGCCGCGGATCTGATCAATCGAAAATACACCGAGGCATTCACCGAACTGATGCGCTTCGAGACGAAGCGCGCACGCGACGCGTTGCAAAGCGCACTCGGCGCCGTGCCCGGCAGCGAGCGCCGTACGCAGCGCACGCTCGTCGCGCAGGCCGCGTTGGCGTCGGCGCTGCTCGATGAAATCGAACGCGACGGCTATCACGTTCTGCATCAACGCATCGCGTTGACGCCGATTCGCAAACTTTGGATCGCGTGGCGAGCAAAGTGACCGGACGGGCCGTCCACGTCACGCCAGTCGCGTTCGGCGGGTGTCGTCAAGCTCGTTGTTAAAGGCATAGCCAGGCGTGCCGTTAAACGCGTAGCAACGGCAGCGGTTCGAACCGCTGCTGCAGAATCGCCGTCGCGTCGAGTCCCCACCAAGGCCCAAGCACCGTCGCGTAAAGCTGGCGGAAATCGACGCCCACCGGCAAGTTGCCATTGCCGTCGAGCCGCGCCAGCACCGGCGGCACGCCATACAGCCCGCCGCGCACGCGCCCGCCCATGACGAAATGCGGCGCCACGGTGCCGTGATCGGTACCATTGCTCTGGTTCTCACGCGGACGCCGGCCGAACTCGGCATAGGTCATCACCAGCGTATCGTCCCAGCGGCCGAGTTCGACGAGCGCCGACTTCATCGACGCCATGCCTTCGGCCAGTTGTCTGAGCAGCACCGCCTGCTGCCCCGGCTGATTCTGATGCGTGTCGAATCCGTTCAGCGTCAGGCGGATCACCGCAACGCCGTGACCGTTCTTCGGCGCATCACCGGCCGCGAGCACCTGCATCGCCGCTTTGATCGATCTGCCGAAGGCCTCGCCCGGAAACACGGTTTTCAGCTGAGCCTGGCCTTGCGTGGGACGCAGCCGGTCTGCGGCTTTCACAATGTCGTTTTCCACGTCGAGAATATGCGCCAGCTCGGGATTGCGTTCGTGCAGCGATACCGGCGTGGCGAGCCGCGAAGCGGCTACGAACTGCGCCGGATTGACCAGCGCGATCGCCCGCGCGCCGTTCGCGAGCGGCCCCATCTCGGCGCTGCCGATCACCACGCCGTCGGCGGCAAATCCGGCGGGAACCGGTGCCTGCGCGAACGCGCGCGTGAGCCATCCTTCGCGCAGATACTGGTCCGAACGCGACGCGGTATCCCAGATCTCGATCGAACGGAAATGCGACAGGTTCGGTTGCGTATAGCTCACGCCCTGCACGATCGCCAGTTGACGGTCGCGCCACAGCGGCATTAGCGCCTGCAAGGACGGATGCAGCGCCGTGCGCTCGTCGAGTTGAATCGCCTGCTCGCGTTTGATGCCGATGTTCTTGCGCAACTGATAGTACGCAGGATCGGCAAACGGAATCACGGTATTCAAACCGTCGTTGCCACCCTTCAGTTCGATGAGGATCAGCAGGTTGTCGTAGCCCGGCGCCGAAGACGTGCCCGGCGCCGCTGCCTGCGCGCCGAATACGCGCGGCAGCCAAAGTGTGGCGCTCGAAGCCGCGCACATCGAAAGAAAGCTGCGTCGTTTCATGCTGCACCTCGTTCGATCGTCACGGCGCGAGTCGTGTCGCCGTCGACAGGCAAGTTCATTTCCGCCGTTCGGCGCGAGCTTATTTCAGTCGCTCACTTCAGTTGATAAGCCGGATCCATCAGCAACGCTTCCAGATAGTCGCCCGCGGTCGAATCGGTTTCGATCGCGTCCACCGGCGCGAGCGGCAGGACCGCATGCTGCAACTGCAACTCGGCCGACAATCCGGGCCTCGCCGTGGGCGCGGTGTTGTAGTGCGCGAGCCATGTACCGATGTCGAAGCGTACGCCACCTTTGCCGCCTTGACCTGCACGGGCCATTGCGCGTTGCAGCGACGCGCCCGTCTGCATGTCGGGCGACGTGCCCCTTGCGGCGATCCTCGCGTTCGCCGGATTCGCCATGCGCCGCGGGCCGGCAGCCTCGGTCGCGCGGAACAGCTGTTCGACGAATTGCTTGCGGGCGAGCAGCGTGGAACTGTTGATCCATGCCGTACCGCGGGGCCATCCTTTGACGTTCGGCGGATAGAACAGGTTCTCGCCGAGCGTGCGGATTTGCGAGGCGAACGGCGCAGTGTTGTCGTAGCCGATATCGAACGCGCGCAGCGTGCCGACCACGAACTCAGCCGGCGACTTCACGAGGACGCCGCGATTGCCGTCGTCCCAGAATGCGTCGCTCAGAAAGATGCCGCGCAACGCGACCTTGATATCGTAGCGGCTCGCGCGGAACCTCGCCGCGATCGGCGCGATGCTCGACGGGTCCGGCGTATCCGAGACGAATTCGCGCCACAATCCGCTGGTCACGAAGGTGGCGGTTTCGGGCCGCGCGAGCAGGATATCGAGCACCTGATCGCCGTCGAATGGCCCGCTCTCGCCAAGCACAGTCTTCTCGCCGTCGTCATGCTGGTTGGCCCGCCACACGTAGGCCTGCGTGTCGGGGTCGAGACTCCATCCGGTGTATGCACGCGCGGCCTCCGCCACATCACGCTGGGTGTAATGCCCTTCGCCAAGCGTGAACAGCTCCATCACCTCACGGGCGAAATTTTCGTTGGGCTTGCCCTTGCGATTGCTCGCGCCATCGAGGTATTGCAGCATGGCGGGATCTTTCGCGATGTCGTGCAGGAGCTCGCCGAAGTTGCCGAGCGCGTCCCGGCGCAGCAGCAAGTTCTGCTGCGCCATCTGCTGCGGATACGGCACCTTGTCCTGGCCCGACGTGAAATGGTTATGCCAGAACAGCGTCATGCGCTCGGTGAGCGGTGACTGCGTAACCAGCATCTCGCGCACCCACCACGCGCGTAATGAGTCGTAGCGCTGTCCGCGCAATCGCCCCGCTTCGCGACGCTGAGCGTCGGTCCACGCCTTGCGCGTTTCGCGTGTCGGAACCGGTTCGAGAACCCAGTCGGGTAGCGGCGTGGCCGCCTCGGTGCGCGTACTCGCGAGCACTTTGTCGACGGCCTGCTCCCGCGTGAGTCCGGTGTATTGCGCGAGCTCGGCGCTATCCGGCGCGAAGCCGATGCGTGTCAGGAAGAAGCGCGCATCATCTGCATCGAGAATGCTTTGTTCGCGTTCTGAAGCCGTGCTTCCGTCAGCAATCGGCGCAGGGTGTCTGCGGTGCTGGACATGAAGTGCGCCCGACTGCATCGCGGCGGCCGGCGGACCGATCGTCACGACCGCCAAAGCGGCGGCCAATACTGCGAACCGACGGCGGCAATTACCACGTATGAGCAATCTCATCATCGGTCATCCGGATTGACGGGGGTCATGGAACAGGCATTCGCGCGTGCCATGCGTGCACAACGCGTTCGCATTGACGACTCAACGGCAGACGGGACGGGAGGTTGACCTTGGAAATGCAACGATTTTTTCACGCACAGGGAAGAAGCGTGGAACACGTGCCGGGACGGGCACGAAAATGGCTACCGCTTATAGAGTTCGCGGACAGCGTCTTCGATATGCTGCCGTAACAGACGTCGTTCGTCGGGCGTCATATGGCCATCACGACGGCGTTGATCGAGATCGGGGGGAACTGCAGTGCGCAAGATCGCGTCTGATGCGGGACGTTCGGCGGCGGGGTCGCGGCGATTCGGCTTGCCTGACTTGGGGGCATGCTCGCTCGCAGCTCTGCTGGCGGAAGGCTGGGCATGGGCGAGCGTTGGTCCCAGTGAGCCTGCAAGCGTACCGGCAACCGCCAGTGCAATAACGCTTAGGCGCACATTCGGCCAAACCCCTCCCTTCATGTTGTTCCCTTCGTGGCGCGGCAACCGGCTACCTCAAATGCGTATGCAAACCCCGGTAACGGGCCGGGTACGAGTGTTTTATTCGAGTGAAGTATCCACCGAACAGCCGCATTCAGTAAAGGAGTCTACCTGCCCCCGCTTTACGCCGTGCCACAGTGCGGGTAAATTTTGTAACTGACTGTAACCCGGTAAACGATGCAAACGCGCACCACTTTCTAATCGCGCTAAGATGCCGACCATGGAAACCAAAAACCCCTCGAAAATCCTCGTCGTCGACGACGATCCGCGCCTGCGCGATCTGCTGCGCCGCTACCTCGGTGAACAGGGCTTCAATGTCTATGTCGCCGAGAACGCACCTTCCATGAACAAGCTCTGGGTGCGTGAGCGCTTCGATCTACTGGTGCTCGATCTGATGCTGCCCGGCGAAGACGGCCTGTCGATCTGCCGCCGCCTGCGCGGCAGCAACGACCGTACGCCGATCATCATGCTCACGGCCAAGGGTGAAGACGTCGATCGTATCGTCGGACTCGAAATGGGCGCTGACGACTATCTGCCCAAGCCGTTCAATCCGCGCGAACTGGTTGCGCGAATCCACGCGGTGCTGCGCCGCCAGTCGCCTTCGGAGTTGCCGGGCGCACCGTCCGAAACGACCGAGGTGTTCGAGTTCGGCGAGTTCGCATTAAATCTCGCCACCCGCACGCTCACCAAGGCCGGCCAGGAAATTCCGCTCACCACGGGCGAGTTCTCGGTGCTCAAGGTGTTCGCGCGTCATCCGCGCCAGCCGCTGTCGCGTGAAAAGCTCATGGAGCTCGCGCGCGGTCGTGAGTACGAAGTCTTCGACCGCAGTCTCGACGTGCAGATCTCGCGTCTGCGCAAGCTGATCGAACCGGATCCGGGCAGCCCGCGTTTCATCCAGACGGTGTGGGGTCTGGGCTACGTGTTCATCCCCGACGGTGCAGCCTGAGTTTGTTCTCGCCTCCAGTGTCGACCGGCGTTGGCGCTTCAGCGCTTACTCTGGTCTCATGCAAGGCCATTGCCTGCTTTGATTTCAGATAAGAAGGGCCCATGCGGATCGACCGGCGCCTCCTGACGCTCGCGTTCGGCGGCCTTTTCTGGCGGACCTTTCTGTTGATCGCGCTGTTGATCGCAGTCAGTCTCGCCGCGTGGTTCCAGAGCTTCCGTGTGATCGAACGCGAGCCGCGCGCGCAGCGCGTGGCATTGCAGCTCGTCGCCATCGTCAAGCTCACGCGTACCGCCCTCCTTTATTCCGATCCCGATTTGCGGCGCGCACTGCTGCAGGATCTGGAAAGCAATGAAGGCGTGCGCGTGTACCCGCGCGAAACCACCGACAAGTACAAACTGCAACCCGACGAATCGCTGAACCGGCTGATCGAACACGACATTCGCGGCCGCCTCGGCGACGACACCGTGATCGCGCAAAGCGTGAACGACATCCCCGGTGTATGGATCAGCTTCAAGATCGACGACGACGACTACTGGGTCGCGCTCGACCGCGATCAACTCGACAACGCCACCGGTTTGCAATGGGCCGGCTGGGGCGTGTTCGCGCTGGCGCTCTCGCTGTTCGGCGCGGCCTTCATCACGAGTCTGGTGAACCGTCCGTTCGCGCGTCTCGCCATGGCCGCGCGCAAAGTCGGCTCGGGGCAGTCGCCGGAGCCGCTGCCCGAGCGCGGCATGGGCGTGGCCGCCGAAACCAATCGCAGTTTCAACCAGATGGTGCAGGATCTCGAACAGCTCGAAGCCGACCGCGCGCTGATGCTCGCGGGCATCTCGCACGATCTGCGCACCCCGCTCGCGCGGCTGCGGCTCGAAACCGAAATGAGCCCGTCGGATCAGGCCACCAAAGACGCCATGGTCGACGACATCGAGCAGATGGACATGATCATCGGCCGGTTCCTCGATTACGCGCGGCCGGTGCAGCGCGTGCCGGAACCTGTCGACCTTTCCGTGATCGCAGGAGAACTGGCCGCGCGCATGCAGAGCGAAGACAGCATGCGGCTGATTACGCGGCTCGCGCCCTCGGCGGTGATCGAGGCGGACGAGACCGACATGCGGCGGGTGGTCGGCAATCTGCTGGAAAACGCGCGCAAGTACGGCTTGAGCGACGGCGACGGCATTCCGCACGTGATTCTCGAAACGCGCGTGTCGCACTCGCGGGTCGAACTGTCCGTGGTCGACGAAGGGCCCGGCATTCCGGAAGACCAACTGGCGCTTGTCACACGGCCGTTCTATCGTGTGAATTCGGCCCGTACCCAGGCGAACGGCACGGGCCTTGGCATGGCCATCGTCCAGCGTCTGGTGGGTCGTTACCGCGGTGCGTTGCGCTTGCGCAATCGCACGCCAGGACCGGGGCTCGAAGTTACCATCGAATTTCCGCTGGCCAAGGGCGTCTGACCGGAACCGGATCAACGCCCTTCTGCGACGGTCTGTCGCGTTGAATAATAACTATCCTGGTATTTAGTTAAAAACTATTGGATTAATAGTTTAATAGAGTTATAGTGAATCACGCGTAACGCGCTCGTCAGGACGAGCTGGTAGCCTCAACATGCTGTTTTTCCAACACACGAAGGAGCACTCGCATGAAAACCGTTGGCGATAAAGTCGAAGCGTTCACCGTCACTGCTGCAAAGCCGGGCTTTAACCATCATGAGGAAAACGGCGTCTCGGCGTTCGAAGAGATCACGGAGCAGTCGTTCCCGGGCAAGTGGAAGATCATCTATTTCTACCCGAAGGATTTCACGTTCGTGTGCCCGACGGAAATCGTCGAGTTTGCGAAGCTGGCCAAAGATTTCGAAGAACGCGACGCGGTGCTGATGGGCGGCAGCGTCGACAACGAATTCGTGAAGCTGGCATGGCGCCGTGAGCACAAGGATCTGGACAAGCTGAACCACTACGCGTTCGGCGACGTGAAAGGCGAGCTGATCGACCAGCTCGGCGTGCGTGACAAGGAAGCGGGCGTCGCGTTGCGCGCCACTTTCATCGTCGATCCGGACAACACGATCCAGCACGTATCGGTGAACAACCTGAACGTCGGCCGTAATCCGGAAGAAGTGCTGCGGATTCTCGACGGCCTGCAAACGGACGAACTGTGTCCTTGCAACCGTGCAGTCGGCGGCGCAACGCTCTAAGCCGTGCTGTCTGTCAAAAGCCCGCTAAGCTTGAACAGGCAGCGGGCTTTTTTATCGACAACCTTATAGGAGATCTCAATGGAATTCTTGTCTTCGATTAAGGCGCTTGTGCCTGACTACGCCAAAGACATCCGGCTGAATCTGGATGGGACGATTGCGCGCTCGTCGCTCGAAGGAAATGACGCTGTCGGGGTGGCGCTAGCCGCGGCATTCGCCGCGAAGAGCACGGTGATCGTCGACGCGATCCGCAATGCCGGCGTGCTGTCCCCGGAAGAAGCCAATGGCGCGCTGACCGCCGCTGCGCTAATGGGTATGAATAACGTCTGGTATCCGTACATCGAAATGACGGGCAGCGCGGATTTGAAGTCGCAGCCAGCGCAACTGCGCATGAACGCCTATGCGTCGCACGGTGGCGTGGACAAGCGGCGCTTCGAGATGTATGCGTTGGCGGCGTCGATCATCGGCAAATGCCATTTTTGCGTGAAGTCGCATTTCGACACGCTGGTTGCCGAAGGCATGAGTTCAACCCAATTGCGCGACGTTGGCCGCATCGCCGCGGTGATCAACGCGACCGCGCAGTGTATCGCCGCGGAAGGCAAGTAATCGAGAAATGCGCGCAGTGCAATGCCGTTCCCGCCGCTGCGCGCGTTTGTAGAGCCACTCAGTTTTTGATCAGCAGAACCGCGGCCTGAGCTTCGATACCTTCGCCCCGGCCGAGATAGCCGAGCTTCTCGTTGGTCTTGGCTTTGACGTTGACGCGCTCGATCGGCAAAGCGAGATCGGCGGCGATATTGGCCCGCATGCCCTCAATATGCGGCGCCAGCTTCGGCGCCTGCGCCACCACGCTGCTATCCACGTTGGCGATGGAAAAACCCGCCGCCGTCACGCGCGCAAAACATTCGCGCAGCAGAACCCGGCTATCCGCGCCGGCGAACTTCGCATCGGTATCCGAGAAATGGCGGCCGATGTCGCCCATCGCGGCGGCGCCGAACAGGGCGTCGGTAATGGCGTGCAGCAGCACGTCCGCATCCGAATGGCCGAGCAGGCCGCGCTCATAGGGAATCGTCACGCCACCGATAATCAACGGACGTCCCGGCACCAGCGCATGCACGTCGTACCCTTGCCCAATTCTGAAATCCATATGCGTCAAATCCTCAAGTCCGCTCGTTAAAATTGAAATCGCCGGTCACGAAACCGCTGGCCGGCTCAGAATGGCTTCGGCCAGATCGAAGTCTTCCGGATAAGTCACCTTGAAGTTGCGCAAGCTGCCCTGCACCAGTTTCGGCGCATGACCCAACCATTCGATCGCGCTCGCTTCGTCGGTCAGGTCGTGACCGTCGGCCTGCGCGCGCAGGATCGCCTCGCGCAACATGCCGATGCGGAACATCTGCGGCGTCTGCGCCTGCCACAAGCCGTCGCGCGCCTCGGTGCGGGCAATCCGGCCGTCGGCCGAGTTCGCGTCGATCCGCTTGAGCGTGTCTGCCACGGGCAAGGCCATGATGCCGCCTACCGCGTCGTCCTTCAGCGCGCCGATCAGCGTGCGGATCAGCGCGGGCGTGATGCCGGGGCGCGCAGCGTCGTGCACGAGTACCCAGTCGTCGTCGTGGGCGCCGAACTCGGCAAGCGCGTGCAGGCCGTTGAGCACCGAGGCCTGGCGCGAGGCTCCGCCGCTGCGGCGCACGGCAAAACGCAAGCCGCCGAAGCGGCGCGCGTCGAAATGTGCGTCATCGGGGGCGATCACGACGAGGGTTTGTGCAAACTCGCTGCAGGCGTCGAACGCCGCCAGCGAGTAATGCAACATGTCGCGGCCGGCGACAGTGCGATATTGTTTGGGCATCGCGGCGCCGGAACGGCTGCCGGTGCCTGCGCACGGAATCAGGGCAAATAGACGGGAAGTCACGAGTGCGGATGCCGCGAAGTCAAAGTAAAGGACGGATTTTATAATAGGTCCTTCGCATCCACGCCCCGACACGCGTAAACTTGCCGGTCACGTGTGAGCCCGAGGCCGCTTTTTCTCATCTATGCCAGACATCGCCGCATCATCGCAGTACTCCCCGCCCGTCGCGCTCGTCAAAGCCGGCCAGCGTTTCGCCTTCGACGGCACGCACGGCTCGTCCGACGCGCTGCTGATCGCCCGCTACCATCTCGCCTATCGCGAGAAGGTGCCGCTGCTCGCGGTCGTGTGCGAAAGCGCCGTCGATGCACAGCGTCTTGCGCAGGAAATCGGCTTTTTTGCGCCCGAGGCGCGCGTGCGCCTGCTGCCCGACTGGGAAACGCTGCCTTACGATACCTTTTCGCCGCACCAGGATCTGGTCTCGGAGCGTCTCGCCACGCTGCACGATCTGGGCGAAGGCCGTTGCGACATCCTGTTGGTGCCCGCCACCACGGCGCTGTACCGCATGCCGCCCGCCTCGTTTCTGGCGGCCTACACGTTCTCGTTCTCGCAAGGCGAGCGCCTCGACGAAGCCAAACTCAAGGCGCAACTCACGCTGGCCGGCTACGAACACGTGAGCCAGGTGGTGCGTCCGGGCGAATACTGCGTGCGCGGCTCGCTGCTCGATCTCTATCCGATGGGCTCGCCCTTGCCCTACCGGATCGACCTGTTCGACGACCAGGTCGACTCGATCCGCGCGTTCGACCCGGACACGCAGCGCAGCCTCTATCCGGTGAAAGACGTGCGCCTGCTGCCGGGCCGCGAATTCCCCTTCGACGAAGCCGCGCGCACCGCATTCCGCAGCCGCTGGCGCGAGACTTTCGAGGGCGACCCGAGCCGCGCGTCGATCTACAAGGATATCGGCAACAGCGTGCCGTCCGCGGGCATCGAATATTATCTGCCGCTCTTCTTCGACGACACGGCCACGCTGTTCCATTACCTGCCCGAAGGCGCGCAACTGGCGTTCGTCGGCGATCTCGACGCGGCGATCCGGCGTTTCACCAACGACACGAAGCAGCGCTACAACTTCCTCTCGCACGACCGCGACCGGCCGATTCTGGAGCCGCAGCGTCTGTTCCTGTCGGACGAAGACTTCTTCACGCTCGCCAAGCCGTTCGCGCGGCTCGCGCTGCCCGCCAACGCGGGTGGCGGCTGGTCGACTCCGTTGCCGAACCTGGCAATTGACCGTCACGCGGAAGATCCGGTCGCGGCCTTGCGCGTCTATCTCGACACCACGCCGAACCGCGTGCTGTTCGCCACGGAATCCGCGGGCCGGCGCGAAACGCTGTTGCAGCTGCTCGCCGACAATCATCTGAGACCGGCATCGAGTGACAGTTTCCAGGACTGGCTCCTTGGTGACTCGCGTTTTTCGTTGGGCGTCGCGCCGCTCGCCAACGGTTTTGCCGTCCCCGTCGACGGCATCGCGATCATCACCGAAACCGAGTTGTACGGTCCGCTCGCGCGTCGCGCGGGGCGCCGCCGCCAGGAACAGGCGAGCAACGTCGATTCGATGGTGCGCGATCTGTCCGAGCTGAAACTCGGCGATCCGGTCGTGCATTCGCAACATGGCATCGGCCGTTATATGGGCCTCGTCACGATGGATCTCGGCGAAAGCGAGACCGAGTTCCTGCACCTCGAATACGCCGGCGACAGCAAGCTGTATGTGCCGGTCGCGCAGTTGCACGTGATCTCGCGCTATAGCGGCGCCGATCCGGAAAGCGCGCCGCTGCACTCGCTCGGCTCGGGCCAGTGGGAAAAGGCCAAACGCAAAGCCGCGCAACAGATTCGCGACACCGCAGCCGAGTTGCTGAATCTTTACGCGCGCCGCGCCGCACGTTCAGGCCACGCGTTCGCGCTCGAACCGAAAGACTATGTGAAGTTCGCCGAGAGCTTCGGCTTCGAGGAAACGCCGGACCAGGCCGCCGCGATCGCGGCCGTGATCGGCGACATGACGAGCGGCAAACCAATGGATCGTCTGGTATGCGGCGACGTCGGCTTCGGCAAGACCGAAGTCGCGTTGCGCGCGGCCTTCATCGCGGTCATGGGCGGCAAGCAGGTGGCGCTCCTCTCGCCCACTACGCTGCTCGCCGAACAGCACACGCAAACCTTCACCGATCGCTTCTCCGACTGGCCGGTGCGGATTGCCGAACTGTCGCGCTTCAAGTCGACCAAGGAAGTCAACGCGGCGATCCACCAGATCAACGAAGGCACTGTCGATATCGTGATCGGCACGCATAAGCTGCTTTCGTCCGACGTGCAATTCAAGCGGCTGGGACTCGTGATCATCGACGAGGAACATCGTTTCGGCGTGCGTCAGAAAGAAGCGCTGAAGGCCTTGCGCGCCGAAGTGGACGTGCTCACGCTCACCGCCACGCCGATCCCGCGGACGCTCGGCATGGCGCTCGAAGGCCTGCGCGATTTCTCCGTGATCGCCACCGCGCCGCAAAAGCGCCTCGCGATCAAAACCTTCGTGCGGCGCGAGGAAGACAGCGTGATTCGCGAAGCCATGCTGCGCGAGTTGAAACGCGGCGGCCAGGTCTACTTCCTGCACAACGAAGTGGAGACGATCGAGAATCGCCGGCAGATGCTCGAAACGCTGGTGCCCGAAGCGCGCATTGCGGTCGCGCATGGACAGATGCATGAACGCGAACTCGAACGCGTGATGCGCGACTTCGTGGCCCAGCGGGCCAACGTATTGCTGTGCACGACCATTATCGAAACCGGCATCGACGTGCCGACCGCCAACACCATCCTGATTCACCGCGCCGACAAGTTCGGTCTCGCGCAATTGCATCAGTTGCGCGGACGCGTGGGCCGTTCGCATCACCAGGCCTATTCGTATCTGCTGGTCCACGATCCGCAAGGGCTGACCAAACAGGCACAACGCCGCCTCGAAGCGATCCAGCAGATGGAGGAACTGGGCTCGGGCTTCTATCTGGCCATGCACGACCTCGAAATTCGCGGCACGGGCGAAGTGCTCGGCGACAAACAGTCGGGCGAAATTCACGAAATCGGCTTCCAGCTCTATACCGACATGCTGAACGACGCCGTGAAGGCGCTCAAGGAAGGCAAGGAGCCGGATCTCACCTCGCCGCTCGCCGCGACCACCGAGATCAACCTGCACGCGCCGGCGATTCTCCCCGCGGACTATTGCGGCGATGTGCAGGAGCGTCTGTCGCTGTACAAGCGGCTGGCTAATTGCGAACACAACGATTCGATCGACAGCATTCAGGAAGAGTTGATCGACCGCTTCGGCAAGCTGCCGCCGCAAGCGCATGCACTGGTGGAGACGCATCGCCTGCGGCTCGCGGCGAAACCGCTGGGCATTCTGAAGATCGATGCCGGCGAAACCGTGATCGGCCTGCAATTCATCCCCAATCCGCCGATCGACGCGATGCGGATCATCGAGATGGTGCAGAAACACAAGCACATCAGGCTCGCAGGCCAGGACAAGCTGCGTATCGAAACGCGCAGCCCCGATCTCGCGGTGCGTGTCGCCACAGTCAAGGAAACCTTGCGCGCGCTCGGCACGCCCAGCCGCGGCACGGCGGCCAGCGTGGCCGCGCGATGACGCCATGCATCGCGGCGGGCTAGCGCCGCGTTAAGAAACGAAGCGCGAAAACGAAGCACGTCTGGCGTTTTTCGTTCATGCGGCGGCGCGCAAACACGCGCCGCCGCGTACGGGCGGCCTTTTTTTTGGGTATGATCGAAAGACTCAAATGCCGGAGTCTTGTCATGTCTCACGTCGCTGAATCAGCGCAGTCCTCTCCGCAGTCGCCCCAATCGCCCGCCTCTACGTCGAATCCCGTTTCACCTGTTTCACTGCCCTGGGTCACGCGTCTCGTCTCGATGGACACGGTCAGCCGCAATCCGAATCTGGGCCTGATCGAATCCGTGCGCGACGAGTTGCGGGCCGTCGGAATCGAGGCCACGCTCACGCACGACCCAAGCGGCAAATGGGCCAACCTGTTCGCGACGATTCCCGCCCATGACGGCGAAACGAACGGCGGCGTGGTGCTCTCGGGCCATACGGACGTCGTACCCGTAGACGGCCAGCAATGGGACAGCGACCCGTTCAAGCCGGAAATTCGCGGCGACAAACTGTACGGCCGCGGCACCTGCGACATGAAAGGCTTCATCGGCGCGGCGCTCGCGCTCGTGCCGGAGATGCAGCGCGCGAGGCTCGCCAGGCCGATTCACTTCGCCCTCTCGTTCGACGAGGAAGTGGGCTGCGCAGGTGCGCCGCTGCTGATTGCCGATCTGCTCAAGCGCGGCGTGAAGCCGGACGGCTGCATTGTCGGCGAGCCGACCAGCATGCGGCCGATCGTGGCGCACAAGGGCATCAACGCTTATCAGTGCTGCGTGCGCGGTCAGGCGGCACACTCGTCGCTCACGCCGAAGGGCTTGAACGCGATCGAGTACGCCGCGCGTCTGATCTGCTACATCCGCGACATGGCCGATCAGTTCCGCGAGCAAGGTCCGTTCGACGAACTGTACGACGTGCCGTTCACCACCGCGCAAACCAGCACGATCGTGGGCGGCAATGCGATCAATACCGTGCCGGCCGAATGCAGGTTCCAGTTCGAATTCCGCAATCTGCCCACGCTCGACCCCGAGCCGATTTTCGCGCGCATCGATCAATACGCACGCGAAACGCTACTGCCGAAAATGTTGCGCGAGCATCCATCGGCGGCGATCGAGATTACGAAGATTGCCGCGGCGCCCGGACTCGATTCGTCTGAACAAGCGGCCATCACGCAACTGGTGCGCGCATTGACCGCCGATCAGGACAAGCGCAAGGTCGCTTACGGCACGGAAGCCGGCCTCTTCTCGCTGGCGGGCATTCCGAGCATCGTCTGCGGCCCCGGCAACATCGAGCAGGCGCACAAGGCCAACGAATTCGTCGCGCTGGATCAGCTGGTGGCGTGCGAGCGCTTCCTGCAGAAATTCATTCACAGCATGTCGGTCGAAGCGCACGCGCACTGAAACCGGCCGGCATAAAAAGAGTCTTACACATACCGCTCCCCGCACGCCCACGCCATGTCAACTGCCGCGCCGCAACACACTGACCATACGATCGACGGCGAGCCGATCCCCACGCTCGACGACATCGCCGCGCAGCATTTTGCGTTGGCGCCGTGGGTGGCTCGAACGCCGGTCTTCGACAGGCTGGACTTTCCGTCGCTGGAAGGCACGCTGGTGAATTTCAAGTTCGAGTTGTTGCAGGCGGCCGGCAGCTTCAAGGCACGCGGCGCCTTCACCAATCTGCTCGCACTCGACGAATCCCAACGCAGCGCGGGCGTCACCTGCGTGTCGGGCGGCAATCATGCGGTGGCGGTCGCGTACGCGGCCATGCGGCTCGGTATCAGCGCCAAGGTCGTGCTGTTTCGCGCGGCCAATCCGGCGCGCGTGGCGCTGTGCCGGCAATATCGCGCCGACATCGTGTTCGCGGAAAACATTGCCGAGGCGTTCGAACTGGTGCGCCGTATCGAGGCTGAAGAAGGCCGCTATTTCGTGCACCCGTTCAACGGCTATCGCACGGTGCTGGGTTCGGCCACGCTCGGTTACGAATGGGCCACGCAAACGCCCGATCTCGAAGCGGTCATCGTGCCGATCGGCGGCGGCGGCCTCGCCGCGGGTGTCGCGACCGCCATGCGGCTCGCGAATCCGCATGTGCATCTCTATGGCGTGGAACCCGAAGGCGCGGACGTGATGGGCAAGAGTTTCGCCGCCAATCACACGGTCAAGATGGGCAAGATGCAGGGCATTGCCGATTCGCTCATGTCGCCGCATACCGAGGAATACAGCTACGAATTGTGCCGCCGTCATATCGATCAGCTCGTCACGGTATCCGACGACCAGTTGCGCGCGGCCATGCTGACCTTGTTCGGACAACTGAAGCTCGCCGTCGAACCGGCCTGCGCCGCCGCCACCGCCGCCTTGCTCGGCCCGTTGCGCGAACAGCTGCAAGGCAAACGCGTGGGCGTTCTGCTGTGCGGCACCAATACCGACCCGGTCACATTTGCCGCGCATATAGAACGCGCGCGGCATAGCGAGTCACTGTTTCCTCAATAAAAGAAACAATCCTCGGTTCCCGGCCAAAAGACTAGCCTATCATTCTCAGGTTGGTATCATTCGAATATCGACTTCTGGGAGGAACCTCTATGAGCATGGTCAAGGAATTCAAGGAATTTGCCCTCAAGGGCAACGTGATGGATCTCGCCGTCGGTGTGATTATCGGCGGCGCATTCTCCACCATCGTCAATTCAATTGTTAAAGACCTGATCATGCCGGTTGTCGGGCTCGCCACCGGCGGCCTCGATTTTTCCAACAAGTTCATTCGTCTCGGGGAGATTCCGCCTAGCTTCAAAGGCAGCCCCGAGTCGTATAAAGACTTGCAAACGGCGGGCGTTGCCGTATTCGGTTATGGCTCGTTCATCACCGTGCTGATCAATTTCCTGATTCTCGCGTTCATCATTTTCCTGATGGTCAAGTTCATCAACAATCTGCGCAAGCCGGCCGAAGCCGCACCCGCGGAACCGCCGCCCACGCCGGAAGACGTTCTGCTGCTGCGTGAAATCCGCGATTCGTTGAAGAACTCACCGCGTTAAGCATTCCGGCAAATCAGCCGCCGGTAAAAGCAAAAGGCCTGTTGCGATCCGCTCGCAACAGGCCTTATTCATATCGTGAGGCGATGCCGGCAGCGCAATCCGGCAGCACAAATCGCTCAAGCCTCCTTCTCCTTGCGGCTCACCGCGCCTTCGATCATCGTCTCGAGCTGGCCGAAGTTGACTGGCTTGGTCAGATGCGAAGTAAAGCCGGCACTGAGGCAGCGACGCACGTCTTCGTCGGTGCCGAAGCCGGTCAATGCCACCGCGGGCGCGTCCGAGTGCTCGCGGAACGCCTTGATGAAGTCGAGGCCGGTGCCGTCGGGCAGACCCACGTCGCTGATCACCAGATCGAAGTTCGTCGATTGAGTCGCGGCCAGCGCGTCGTCCACCCGGCCCACGGTCGTCACCTCATGGCCGAGGCTGCGAATCAGTTGCGCCATGACCTCGGCAGTGTCCACGTGATCTTCGATCAGCAGGATGTTCAGCAGACCGGCCGGATGCACCTCGTCCGGCACCACGACGGGTGAAGTCGCTTCCGGCGGCATGGCCGTCGGCAAGGTGATCGTGAAGGTCGCGCCGCAGTGCGCGCCGGGGCTTTGCGCCGTCACCGTGCCGCCATGCACATCGGTCAACGCCTTCGTGATGGCAAGCCCGAGGCCGAGCCCGCCGAATTGCCGCGTCATGTTCTGGTTGCCCTGCTCGAAGGCGTTGAAGAGTTTGCCGATCTGGTCCGGCTCGATGCCGATGCCCGTATCTTCGACCGCTATCTGCACCTGCATGCGTTCGTCGCGGGTGCGCACATAAATATGGCCGCCGTCCGGGGTGAACTTGGCGGCATTGCGAATCAGGTTCCACAGCATCTGCTGCAGCCGGGCGCGATCGGCCAGCACGTAATGATGCCGGGCGTTCTTGTGGACGTGCACATCCTGCTGCTTGACCTGAATCTCGCTGCGAAACAGTTCGAGCACGCTGTCCATCACGTCGTGCACGTCGACGGTTTCCAGCGACAGCCGCAGCTTGCCGTTCGCCACACGCGTAAGGTCGAGCAGATCGTCGATCAGCCGCGCTTCGAGTTCGACGTTGCGGCGGATCATGCGCACGCTCGCGCGCGCCTGGTCGGGGAGATGCGGGATCATCTCCAGCACGCTGGCGCCAGCGAGCACCGGCGTAAGCGGCGTACGCAATTCGTGCGACAGCATGGCCAGAAAACGGTCTTTGGCGCGATTCGCTTCCTCTGCAGTCTGGCGCGCGGCCTGTTCCGACGCGAGCAACCGTTCGCGCTCCTCGATCGCCTCGCGTTGCGAATGAATGTCGGTGCAACTGCCAAACCATTTGCCGATGTTGCCTTCGGCGTCGCGCATCGCCACCACGCGGACGTCGAACCAGCGGTAATCGCCGTCGTGGCGGCGAATCCGCAACTCGTGCCGGTAGTCGCCGGCGTTGCCCGCCACTGCCTTGAGCCAGCTACGGCGGATCACTTCGCGGTCGTCCGGATGCACGGCGTCGAGCCAGGCAAGACCATACGAACTGCCTTCGGCGAGGCCGGTGTAGTCGTACCACTGCTTCGACAGAAAATCGCAGTCGCCCGCGGCGTTGCAGGTCATGACGAGGCGCGGCAACGCCTCCGACAAGGTGCGGTAATGCTGCTCGCGGTCGCGCAACAGCAAGGCCTCGTCCGACGCTCGCTGCAAGCGCACTTGCGAGAGCACCCGTTCGACGGCTTCGGGAAGGTAGTCGAGGTAATCGCCCGATTTCGGCACCACGTCGGACACGCCCGCGCGCAACGCTTCGATGACACGCGACTCGTCGGTGAAACCGGTCACGAGAATGGCGGGAATCCGCACGCCTTCAGCGCGCAAATGGCGAAAGAAGTCGAGACCGGTCTCGGGTCCACTGAGTTGATAGTCGAGCACCAGCAAATCGGGGCCGCCGCCCGCGAGCCGCTCACGGGCCGCGTCGACGCCGGCGCAGATCGCGACCCGGCAGCCGGCGCGTTCGAGCGACTTGCGCGCGAGCCGCAGGATGCCTTCGTCGTCATCGACGACCAGCACATATGCGGCATGCTGCGTGGACACTTCTTCGGTCATGCGAAGTCTTCTCTGGCTAGGGTCAGCAAGTGGTCTATCCTGTCACGAGCGGCTTTCGGCCGCCTTCATGCGGGCCCTCCATCACGGCCCCGAGAAGCGATGGCCCGAGGGCAGCTTGACCACCTGCAGGAAAAACCCGAGGCGGCGCACGGCTTCAATAAACGCATCGTATTCGACCGGCTTGGTAATGTAGACGTTGCAGCCGAGTTCGTAGCAGCGCGCGATCTCTCGCGGGTCGTCGGTCGTGGTCAATACGATCACCGGCACGGCGGCCGTCTGCGGCGACTCTTTCAGACGCCGCAAAACCTCGAAGCCGTCCACCCGCGGCATTTTCAGATCGAGCAGCACGACGAAATTCATCAGATCTTCGCGGGGCGGGTAGGCGTTGGCCGCGGGCGCGGTAGCAGAACTCGCGGCGGCGTCCGCCGGCGCCGGGCCGAAGAAATAATCGAGTGCCTGCTGGCCGTCATGAAAACGCACGAACCCGTTCGAAATGCCGGCACGGCGCAGATTGCGCTCGACGAGCGTGGCGTGGCCGTCGTCGTCTTCGATCAGCACGATGCTGACCGTTTCCCCGTGACTCATATGCTCTCCGTGCTGAACGATTCGTTGATGCCTGCCGCTCGTGATTATCCGCGCTGCCGCCGCATCTGCCGCATCTGCCGCATCTGCCGCTTCTGTTCAGAGGCGTGCGGGTTGCTCCGGCAACACCACGAAAAAAGTCGAACCCGCGCCTTCCGCCGACTCGACCCACACGCGGCCGCCGTGCCGCTCCACCGTGCGACGCACCACCGCGAGACCGATGCCGTCGCCGTTGGCGATGTCGCCGTGCAGGCGCTGAAACGCCCGGAACACCTTCGACATGTAGGCAGCCGGAATGCCGAGGCCATTGTCACGCACATAATACGTGCGCATGCGTACCGTGCGCGGCTCCGTCTCCTCGACCGGTTCGGGTTCCAGCGCGCCGACTTCGATACGCCCCTTGCGCGCCGGGTCGAGATAATTCAGCGCGTTGCCGATCAGGTTGCTGAAAATCTGCTCGATCGCGCCCGGGTCGCCCCATGCGGGCGGCAAGTCGCGCACGGTCACCACGGCCGCGCGCTGCCCGATCACGCCCTGCAGCGCGTCGACCACCCGCCCCACCACGCGCCCCACGCTCACACGCTGCCACTGATATTCGAGCCGGCCGGCACGCGAAATCCGCAGCAGCGCCTCGATGATCGCAGCGGCCTGCGTGACCGCGGCACGCAAATACTGCAGTGATTCGCGCACGTCGCCATCGAGAATATGCACCATGCGCCGATGTTCGGCTTCCGGCAACTTCGCGGCCTCGACCACGCTGTCCAGTTCTTCGCAAGAGACCTGCAATTCCTTTGAGAAACCTTGCAGATTCACCAACGGCGAGCGCAGATCGTGCGACACGCTGTAGATGAACATTTCATTGTCCTGCGTCTCCTGACGCAACTCCTCGTTGACGCCTGCCAGTTCCCGCGCGCGCGCTTCGAGCCGCGTTTTCAGCATAGCCTGCTCGGCTTCGGCCTCGCGCAAACGCTCGCCGGTCTGATGCAGCACGGTGTCGAGCGCGGCAATTTCGTCGCTGCCGGAGAGCGGCGCGGCGAGCGTGCGACCGCCGCCCAGGCGCTCGGCGTTGTCGGTCAACACTTCCAGCCGGCGACCTATGCTGCGCGCAAATACCACCGCGGTGGCCGCCCAGATCAGCATTGAGCCCAGCACCGCGCCGATCAGCGCATATTGCTGACGCGCCCGACGCCGCGCCAGCGCCGCCGAGCGCTCGGCGTCGAGCCGCGACGCTTCATTGCCGAACGCCGCGAGTTCGTCGCGAAACAGCGCGATCTGCCGCGGCAACGCGCCGGTTTCCTGCGCGGCAAACGGATTCGGGCTACGCCCCGCATGCAGCGCCTGCGAGATCGCGACCGTCTGCACACGATAGGCGTCGATTGCACGCTGCATCTCGTGCACGCGTTCGACCTGCTGCGGCGTATCGGCGACCAGCGCCTCGAGCTTCGACAGACGGTCGCCGAGATCGACCCACACGGTGTGACGGTCGATCAACGACGCGTCGCCGATCACCATGCCCGTGCGAACCCGCGCAGCCTGACGCAGCAGCGGATCGACGATAGCCGACGACTGATAGAGAATCTGCTTGCTGTTGGCGACCCACTGCGCGGCCTGCGCAGTCTGCTCCTGGGTATCGAAGACGACGCCGAGAAGCGCCAGCTCGACCGCGCTCGGCACGGCAATCAGCAGCAGACCCTTCGTGAATAGTTTCATGTTCGCCCGAAGCGTCGCAGGGGTCACTCAGGCCGCGCCGCTCGCGAACCCGGCCACGCCGTGCCGCCCTGGCGGCCTTTGCGGTGACGGAATCGGCGAGCACGGCGCAGTGCAGCCGGACGGGCCATTATCGACGTGAATGGGAGATATTTCAACGTAGCGGCAAGATGCGCTCGCCCACACAAAAATGACTTTTTTATTGGGCTAAGATGTTTTTTCCGCGTCTCGTGCGTCTATGATGGAGACAGATGTGCTGGGAAGCGAAAGCGCGCGGCGAGGCGGTTCGGCATGATTCGTGCGGGAGGCGGTGGGGCGGCGCAGTCGTCGAATCACCGTGAATCCGGCCTTGTCGTATGCTATAAAAGATCGACGTGCGGCGCGCGAAGCCGGGAGTGGTCGCATGAGGACGCTGCGTTTCTTGCAATTCTTTTTCAGGCGAATTTTTATGTCCTTCCCGAAAAAGCGTAGACGCGCGAAGGTGGACGGCGATGAGTCGTTCCTCGCGGTACTACGACATTTCAAGCCGTTCGGCCAGCTCGACACCAAGATTGCGCGCGCTCGCGCGCAAGACGAGCCAGTCCTTTATGCGCACGCACTGCCTGGGCTCGACGTCCTCCTGTGCAGTGTGCGTGGGGCGCAGCCGCCCTATCCCGCACCCGCCGAGTTGCGGCGCCGCTGTATCGAATCCATTACCAATGCACTGGAGCAGCCGCTCGACGGGCTCGAGAACGGCGGTTACTGGTACGAGGCGGATGGCTTTGGCTTCCTGGTGTTTGCCAGCCGGGCTCGCGGCAAGATCCTCACGGAATTCGGTGCGACCCGCATTGGCGGCACCCGTCGCGGGGTTCGTCGTCAGGACGCGGCTGGAGATGCGGCTCCGCGATCCCTGCGGTAAGTAAGCCCTAAGCCCGAGCCCCCCACGCAACCGATATTCATGCTCGCAACGCCAGCGCCGGTTCGCAGAGTCGGGCAGGCGGCGTTGCTTTATTCCGTTGCCGCAGTGCCTTCCCTCATTTCACTCGACTTCTGACGCGCGCTCCACCTGCGCGCGCGTGCCGGACTCACGTGCTCATTTCGCCGCGATGTCATCAATATGGCCGCGCGCCTGCGGCACGCTGATCAGCCACAGGAAAATGAATGAAAGGCCGCCGCCGAAACTCCAGCTGAACCAGTCTGCAGGCAGATCGAAAGGCATCAGCTTCCCTTGTATGCAGCCGCACTGGCCGGCGACATCACCGCTGGCTTCTTGTCCGCCGCAGCGGGCGTAGCGGGCGCGGAAGCCCCGCCCGAAGACTTGTTGACCGGCGCACCGTCCAGCGAAATGGAGGCCTTGGGCCGCTGCTTCACGCCCGGCGGCGGCGCCGTCGGCGCCTGCCGGACCTGTGCGAGCAACTGGTTGCACGGCAGCGGCTTGTTGTTGCTCGGCGCGAGCAACGGAATCAGCGCCGCAAACGGATTGATCAGCCCGAGGCCGACCGCCGCGCCGCCGCGCAACGCCAGCGCGGCCGCGTCTACCCCTACGTGCGGATCCTTGAAAGTGCCTTTCACATAGAGCGGCGAGCGCAGCGAGAACACCCGGAAACCCTTGGTATGCGGATGCACCCCCAGGTCCATCGACTCGTCGCGCATATTCACATTGCCCTCGATATTGATCACCGCGTCGTCCGTGTCGAGCGCGAAGACACGCGAATCGAGCACGCCGTTGGTCGCGACGAAATCGGCGGCCGCGCAGTTGATCTTCACGTCGCGATTGCCGAACAGCTTTTCATACACGACGTTCGCCACATTCAAGCCGGCCGCTTCCATCAACAGGCGGCTAACCGTGCCGTCGGTCACCAGCGCCTTGACCTCGCCGTTCGAGGTGGCCGCCAGCGCCGCCGGCGAATTGCCCGTCGCGGTCAGCGCGGCGTCGCCGTTGATTTCGCCGAGCGCGTTCTGCATGGTCTTGAAGTTCGGGAACAACTGCTTGAGCTTCAGATGCCGCGCCGACGTCGCGAAACGCCCCTTGAGCGGCGTTCCGCTACCGTCCAGATGAATGTCCGAAGCCAGCGTGCCGCCGGCCACGCCGAACTTCAACGGCTCCAGCGAGAGCACGCCGTCGGTCATCACGATATGCGTGTACAGATCCGTAATCGGCAGATTCACGTCTTTCACGATGCGCCGGCCGGTGAATTTCACGTCGGCGTCGATCGCCTTCCAGCGGTCGGTGCGGAACTCCTCAACCGGCAGCGCCTTGTTGGACGGTTGCGCCATCGCATCGCCACGCTTGGCCTTGCTGGCGTTCGAATCCGCGCCGATCACCGGCGCCAGATCCGAGAACTGCAGCAGATGCGAGATCAGTTCGCCCTGCAGCAGCGGACGCGGTTCACGCGCGGTATATGTCAACGAGCCGTTGAGATCGCTGCCGCCAACCCGGCCAGTAAAATTTTCATACTTGAAGACGTTGCCGCTGGACTTGAACTGGCCGACGAGGCGGCCTTCGGTCGCATAAGGCGGCGTGTCGGGCAAGGTCACGCCCGTGAGCGAATAAAGACGCGCCATACTGTTGCCCTGCAGCCAGAGGCGCAGATCGACCGCTGCGAGATGCGCCGGATCGGTGATCGTACCGACGAGGCCGATATGCAGATCGCCCGCCTTGACATCGGCCTGCACCGGGAACGGCCGGTTGGTGTCCTGCAACGCCAGCACGCCGCCCACCTTGCCGCTGCCCGACACCGGTGTCTTGTTGTAAGTCCCTTTGACGGTCCAGCCGATGGCGTACGGCGGAATCTCCCTTTTCGCTGCCGCCTGAGCTTGCGCGCCGCTCGCACCCGAAGCAGATGCGGGCGCCGATGCAGTAGCCGACGCCACCACTGCGCCGCTCGCGCCTGCGCTGACCGCGGGGCTGGCGCCTTTCGAACCGCCCGCGACCAGCGTACCTGACGCGCCCGTGGCCGCCGTCGTGCCCGACGCGGTAATGTCCGTGGCCGATGCGCCTGAAGCCGCCGCCGCGGATGCCGCCGCAGCCTCCGAAGCCGCCTGCGCATTCGCCTGCGCGGTCAGCTTGTTCGCGCCCGCCTTGCCGATCGCTTCGGCCGACGCGCTGCGCGACGCCGCTTCCTGCTGCTTCATCGCTTCACCGATCGGAATCGGCTGGCCGAGCGTATCGACCACCATCTGCAAGTCGACCTTCTTCTGCTGATCGGACAGCGCGATGTTGCCCTTGGCGAACGCGATATCGTGCAGATCGAGCTTCCATTCGGAAGGCCCGCTCGACGACGCCAGCTTGAAGGTCCAGTTGTTGCGCCCGTCGAGCAGGCGCTCCAGATCGACCGAGGGATTCACGAGGTTAATGGCCGGGATCACGATATCGTGCGTGAGCAGCGGCAGCACCTTGACCTGGAAGTCGATCTCGTCGAGCGTGGCGAATTGCGGCTGTTTGGTCCAGTCCGGATTGCCCACGGTGATATTGGCCGCCGAGAAACGCGGCCAAGGCACCCAACCGCGCCAGCCGGTCTCGCCCACCGGGTGCCGCCAGCCCACTTTCAGATCGCCGTTGATCGCGAACGGCCTGCCGATCGCCTGCGTAACCTTGTCGTTGATATAAGGTCTTGCCCGGTTCCAGTCGAAGGTCAGGATGAAAATGGTCAACGCCACAATCAGAATGACGATGATCGCCACCAGCCATGCGACGATTTTCCCGATGCGCCTTCCAGTTGTGCTCGACACTGCCATTGAGAGGCTCCGCGGTCTGTTCTAGATTGAGGACCGATCAGCATGTTGCGTGCCCGCTTCTTGGTCGGGAAGCGTCATGTCGTCGCCGCTTTATCATGCTGCATGGCCACTCGCGCATACGTTGCCGACGCGGCCGCGAACGGATCGTCGCCACGTCACGGCAACCTTCGACCCTACATTCCCCATTACGATTCCACTCATGACCGACGTTCCCTTCGTCCTCGCCGACGGCATCGCGCGACGCGACGCCGTACGCGGACAGGCGCTGCTGCAGCCGACTACCTTCGCGTTGCACGCGGGCAACCGCGTCGCAATCACTGGGCCGTCCGGCTCGGGCAAGAGCGTGTTCCTGCGCGCCCTCGCCCTGCTCGATCCGCTCGATGCGGGGCGCATCACGTGGCATGGCGCGGCGGTGCAGCGCGCCGCCATTCCGCGCTACCGGCGCAATGTCGCGTATATCCGGCAGCGGCCCGCGTTGCTCGACGGCAGCGTGGAAGACAATCTGCGTTACCCGTTCGAGTTGCGCACGTACCGCGACGTGCGCTTCGATCGCGCGCGAGCGGCGAGCCTCGCGGCGCAGGCCGGCCGTGGCGACGACTTTCTCGACAAAAGCGCCAGCGAGCTGTCCGGTGGCGAAGCGCAGATCACCGCGCTGATTCGCGTGCTGCAACTTGCGCCCGAGGTTCTGCTGCTCGACGAACCTACCGCCTCGCTCGACCCGGAGTCATCGCGTGCGATCGAAGGTCTGGTGCATGCGTGGTTCGACGACGCGCCCGGTCGTCATGCGTCGATATGGGTGTCGCACGATCCGGCACAAGCCACGCGCATGAGCGAGCGGCACCTCATCATGCGCGCGGGCGTCCTCGACGAAACAGCGCGACACGAGGCGGCGCCCGTGCATCACGATCATCCGGAGCCGGGACAATGACATTGCAAAACCTGAGTCTGTGGGACGTCGCGATCGCAGCGCTGCTGATTGTCGTGAACGGTGCCGTGTCGGTGGCGCTCAGGCTCGATCTCGAACGCAAGCTGGCGTGGGCCGCCGTGCGCACCGTCGTGCAGTTGCTGGCGATCGGCTATGTGCTCGGCTGGGTGTTCCGTTACGACCGGTGGTACGTGGTGCTCCCGCTGATGATCGTCATGACGCTGATCGCCGGTTTCGCAGGCGCGCAGCGCGGCAGCCGCACGTATCGCGGCCAACGCGCAGACAGCGTGCTGTCGATCTGGGTCAGTTCGTGGCTGGTGGGCGCGCTCGGGCTGTTCGTCGTGATCCGCATTCACCCGTGGTACGAGCCGCAATATGCGATTCCGATTCTCGGCATGATCCTCGGCAATACGCTGACGGGCGTGTCGCTCGGCATCGAACGGATGACCGAGGAGTTGACCGCGCGGCGCGACCGCGTCGATATGGCGCTCGCGCTCGGCGCGACGCGCTGGGAAGCGGCGCAGGCGCCGGCGCGGCAAGCGGTACGCGCGGGTATGATGCCGACGCTCAATCAGATGGCCGTGGTCGGCGTGGTGAGCCTGCCCGGCATGATGACCGGCCAGGTGCTGGCCGGCCAGTCGCCATTGCAGGCCGTGCGCTATCAGATCGTGATCATGTTCCTGATCGCCGCGTCGTCGGCGCTGGGGACGGTGGGCGCGGTGCTGCTCACGTACCGGCGGCTCTTTTCGGCGGAGCACCGGTTTCTGGCGGCGCGGCTGGTGGAACGGGCCGGCGCGAGGCGTTGAGTCGCGCCCCGTGCCGACTTGCGCGTCTTGCACGCGCCCGGCTCAACGCTTCGCGCTGATCGCGACTTCCGTGCCGTCGTTGAGCGTGAGCGTTTTCGTGCTGCCGTTGACCGGCATCGTGAAGCGCAGAATCTGACTAACGCTCACGTCGTTCGGACACTTGATCGTTTTGCCGCCAGTCGTCACCGTCTTCACGCCCTTCGGCGTCTGCGCCTGGAAGCTCAGTTGCACGGTCGCCGTGCCGTCGGCCGCGACGACCGGCGCAAAACGGATCTGCGTTTGCCGAATCATCGCGCCGTTGGTGTCGGTCGGCAGTGAAGCGTAGTTGGGACACGCATCCGTCGCGGGAACCGGGCCGCCCGGCGGCACGGTCTTCCACGTGAAGTCGTCCGATTCGCCGGAGCGGATCGTGCGGGTTTCCTGCGAATTGCCGAACTGCTTCGACGTGACGCGCACCGTGTAGCGAATCGGACCGTCGAGAGCGGATTGGGACGTAACCGTGATCGGTGTGGCCGCGTGGGCAACCGGCACGAGCATGCCGGGCGCGAATGCGCAGGCGAGAGAAGCGACAACTGAAACGGCGGAAAGTCGGAAGCTCATACTGTCACCTCGTTGTTGTGCCGCTGCGCGCTCGCGTCAGCACGACTGCCCACGCACCGCGTGACTGGATGAAGGCGTTAGATGCCTGGCCAGCCGGGCTGCGAGACACGCAACTGTTTTAGCATGATGCCCCACCAGTCTAACGCCAAGCGAAGCCGCGCGCGCTGCCTGCGGATCGGGTGTTAACCCGCTTGCGGCAACGCGTTTTCTGCGCGTGTGGCGGGCTGGCGCGCGCTCGCGTGCGCGCCGGCCGCCCTGCTACAAATCGACACGCCCCAGTGCCGGATCGCGCTGCTCGATGCGCATCAAATGAAAATGGCCGGCGCGCATTGCTGCGACGCCGGCCATGCCGGTTCAGACTGACTGCTTCAGGCGCAGTGCGGTTAGGCCTGGAAGCCCGTCAGCACCAGCTTGCCGATTGCCCGTCCTTCTTCGAGCAGTTGATGCGCGCGGCGCAGATTCGCGGCGTTGATGGTGCCGAGATCCTGGCCGACGGTGGTGCGCAACGTGCCCGCGTCGACGAGACGCGCCACTTCGGTCAGCAGCTTGTGCTGCTCGATCATGTCGGGTGTGCCGAACATGGAACGCGTGAACATGAATTCCCAGTGGAACGCGGCGCTCTTTGCCTTCAACAGTTCGACCGGCACCGGCTTGCTGTTTTCCACGATCGTGCAGATGCCACCTTGCGGCTTGATGACTTCGGCTGCCGCCGGGAAGTTCTTGTCGGTGTCGTTGAACATCAGCACGTAATCGACCTCGTCGATCCCGAGCTTTTTCAATTGCGCGGGCATGTCGCCGAAATGATCGACGATGTGATCCGCGCCCAGATCCGTGGCCCACTTCGCCGATGCGGGCCGCGATGCGGTTGCGATCACCTTCAGCTTCGCAAGCTGCTTCGCCAGTTGAATACCGATCGAGCCGACCCCGCCCGCTCCACCGATGATCAGCACCGTGCGGCCTTCGTCCGCGCCTTGCGGCGACACGCCGAGACGGTCGAACAACGCTTCCCAGGCGGTGATCGCGGTCAGCGGCAGCGCGGCCGCGTGGGTGAAGTCGAGCGACGCCGGCTTGCGCCCGACGATCCGCTCGTCCACCAGGTGGAACTCGCTGTTGGCGCCGGGCCGCGTGATGCTGCCCGCGTAGAACACCGGATCGCCGACCTTGAACAGCGTCACGTCCGGCCCGACCGCGGCCACCGTGCCGGCGACATCCCAGCCGAGTATGCGCGGCGTTTTTTCAACCGCGTCTTTCGGGGCGCGCACTTTGGTGTCGACCGGATTGACCGAAATGGCCTCCACCTTGACCAGCAGATCACGACCGGTGGCTTCGGGTTTGGGGATATCCACATCGACCAAGGCTTCGGCTTGATCGATCGGCAAATAACGATAGAGACCGACGGCTTTCATACATGCTCCTGTTCGTTCACATGCGGTGGGAGGATCGAGATGCTTTGCGATCCCAGTGGCGTCATCGTAAGACGGTTCTTATTCTTATAAAACCGCGATAATGACTGAAACATCTTTTTGAATTTCAGAAGAATGAATCTTCCTGCGCCATCCACACGTGTTTCGTCCGGCGAGCGGGAGCGGCTCGATCTGCTCGACGTCGCCCTGTTCGTGCGAGCCGCCCTGCTTGCCAATGTATCGGCCGCCGGGCGCGAATTCGGCCTGTCGGCGGCGGTGGCCAGTTCGCGCATCGCGCAGCTGGAAAAGCTGCTCGGCGCGCGCCTGTTGCACCGAACCACCCGCCGCATCAGCCTCACGCAGGACGGTGAAGTCTTCATGACGCGAGCCGAAGCCCTGCTCGACGCGGCCGCCGCCGCGCGCGCCTCGGTCGGCCGGGCGCAGGCCGAGCCGCAGGGCCGCTTGCGTGTCTCGCTGCCCTCGTCGTTCGGGCGGCAACACGTCTCGCCTGTGATCAGCGAATTTCTGCGCCGCTATCCCGGCGTGAGCGTCGATCTGCGCCTGACCGATCAGGTGATCGATCTCGTCGATGCGGGTATCGACGTGGCGATCCGTATCGGCATGCTGAAGGATTCGTCGCTGGTGGCGCGGCGCCTCGCGGTGAACCGGCGGGTGCTGTGCGCGGCGCCCGCTTATCTTGCCGGGCGCGGCACGCCGCATCATCCTTCGGATCTCGCGCAGCACGAGTGCATGATTCTGTCGGACCAGCGCGATTGGGCTTTCGTGACACCCGCCGGGCCGATCGAGGTGCGCGTGAGCGGACGCCTCGTCACGGACAACGGCGAAGTGATCCGCGACGCCCTGCTGGCCGGTTTCGGTATCGCGCTCAAATCGACGTGGGACGTCGCGCCGTTTCTGCGCAGCGGCGAACTGGTCAGCGTGCTGGACAGCTATCCGCTCGCCGAACGCGTGGCGATCTGGGCGGTGTATCCGAGCCGTTCGTTCGTGCCGCCGAAAACGCTCGCCTTGATCGAATTCCTCACCGCCCATTTCGGCGACCCACCGTACTGGGACAGCGAGCCGGGTTGAAGCAGATGCGCCGGCAGCGGGCCGGGCTCAGCCGGCGAACCGGGTGACCCGGGCTCACATGGCGCGCCCGCGCCGCCGCGCCGTTAGTGCTTGCCGCGCCCGCTGCCGGGTGTTTTGCCGCCGGACGCTTTGCCGTCGGAATTGACGTCGGTATGGGCATCGTTCTGCGTCTTTTGCTGATACTCATCTCCGCCGCGCCGGTCCGTATCTTTCAGCCCGCGTTCGAGATCGCGATGCGCCTGCTTGCCGACATGGCGCGGGCCGTCCTCGTGTTGCGATTCCGGGTTCTGGTCGGTTTCATGCGGCAGCGGCGCGGCGGCCTCCTGCATCGATCGAGGTTGCTTCCTGGCGTGCGGATCGGCCTGCTTGTCGCCGTCCGATGATTGCGGTGAGGTCTTCATGATGTGCTCCTTTTCGCTTTGAATCAGGGTCGCTGAAGCGCGCTTACTGCGCGTCAGCCAGGCGTTTTTTCATGGCAGCGGTAATGCGCTGGCGCGTTTTCGCGTAGTCCGCCCACGGATCGCTTTTCAGCTCGGCGAGGCGTTCGTGCAGATTCTCGATGGTCCACTGATCACCGCCCGTCGTTGCGGCGACTTCGTCCCAAGCCAGCGGCACCGATACGCCCAAGCCCGGCCGCGCACGAGCGGAGAATGCGGCGACCGTGCTCGACCCGCGGTTGTTGCGCAGGTAGTCGACGAAGATTTTCTGCTTGCGATTCTGCGCGCCCATCTTCGCGCTGAAATACTTGGGCAGCGTCGCCGCCATGTGCTGCGCGACGGCCTGAGAAAAGTCCTTCACTTCGTCCCAGCCAGCCTGTTTCGCAAGCGGCACGACCACGTGAAATCCCTTTCCGCCGCTCGTCTTGCAGAACGACGCGAGGCCGAGTGCTTCGAGCAGCGAACGTGTCAATTGCGCGGCCTCGATCATGCGCTCCCAACCCAGCGACGCGTCGGGGTCGAGGTCGAACACCATGCGGTCCGGCTTTTCGATGTTCGACACCACGGCATTCCACGTGTGAAATTCGACCGTGCCCATTTGCGCGGCGCCGACGAGTGCCTTGAGCGTATCGACGGTAATCAGCGGCGGGTGTCCCGGATCGAGGCCCGGATGCTGCGTGACATTCGGAATCGACAGCTTCTGGCTGTGCTTCTGGAAAAACAGCTCGCCGCCGATGTCCTCCGGCGCGCGCACCAGCGACACCGGCCGGTCCTGCAAGTGCGGCAGCATCCAGTCGGCCACCGATTCGTAGTACCGCACGAGGTCGAGCTTGCGCGTGCCGCTGCTCCTGTCGATGACGCGGTCGCGATGGGAGATGCGGACGCCGGCGACTTCGCCGGGGGCCGTCGCCGCCTTCGCGGAAGTTTTGCGCGCAGCACGTTTCGTGGGCGCGTCGTCAGACACAGAATCGGTTTGCTGTTGCACGTCGGCTCCCTGTCGAGGTGTTTCCTTGACGATCTGGCGCGCCGGCTTGTCGTTGCGCAGACTCACGAACGACGCCTGACGCACGATGCCGTCGCTCGTCCATTCCGCGAAATTGCATTCGGCGACCAGCACCGGTTCGACCCAATGCACCGGCGTGCGGCTGCGTTCGCGCGGCGCGGCGGCGAACGGCATGTGCCGGGTCTCGTGCGCATCGAGTTCTTTCTTCACCGAGCGCAGCAGCGCCGCGTCGAAACCGGTGCCCACGCGCCCTGCATACTGCAATTTGCCATTGCCGTCGTAGACACCGAGCAGCAGCGCACCGAACGCCGCGCGGCTGCCGGACGGTTCGGAGTAGCCGCCTATCACGAACTCCTGGCGTCGTCGGCACTTCAGTTTGATCCACGCCGACGAACGTCCCGACATATAGCCACTGTCGCGCCGCTTGCCGATGATGCCTTCCAGCGCCATGTCGCACGCGCTCCGGAGCAGTTCATCCGCGCTGAAATCGAAATTGTCGGAGAAGCGCAACACGCTGTCGTCGGCGTCTTCGAGCAACGCGCGCAGAATCGCGCGACGTTGTTCGAGCGGCACGCCGCGCAGGTCGTAGCCGTTCAGAAACGGTATGTCGAAGAGGTAAATCACAATGTCTTGCAGACGATTCGAATCAAACGCGTTTTGCAGCGCCTGAAAATTCGGCACGCCGTTCTGGTCCAGCACGACGGCTTCGCCGTCGAGCCATGCGCTTTCGATGTCGAGTCGTTCGAACGCCTTGACCTGTTTGCTGAACTTCGCGGTCCAGTCGTTGCCGGCGCGGGTGAGCACCTTGACGGCGCTTCCCTTAGTCGCCCTATCGATTCGGACCAGCACACGATAGCCGTCGAACTTGATTTCGTACGACCATTCATCGCCGGGAGGTGCGCTGTCGACGAGCGTCGCCAGTTGGGGCTTGAAGGTCGCGGGCAAGCGTGCCGGCACCGCGCCCTCGATCGAAGGCGAAGCGGCGAGTTCGCGCAACGATTGCGCGCTGCGCGTGGCCACGATGTCGGGTCGCTTCGGGTCCGCGCGGCTAGATGAAGCCGGCTTCGTGCCGTTCTTGCCGGTTCGTTTCGCGATCGACGCCGAGTCCGGGTCCGCAGTGGCTTTCGCGGCCGCGGCCGCTTTGCTCGCAGTTTTTGCTGTGCTCTTCGCGGCCGCCGTCTTCGCTGTTTTTGCGCCTTTGCCCGCCGCGGCGCTATCGGCGAGCACGCTACCCGGACGCTTCTTCAGAATGTCATACTCGCTTTCATTGCGCGCTTCATCGTCGCGTTCCTTGATGAGCAGCCACTGTTCCTTGTCGCCGCTGCCGCGCATATGGCTGCGCACCAGCGTCCAGCCGCCGTGCAGTTTCTCGCCGTGCAACTGGAACTTGAGCTTGCCGGCCGCGTAAGCGCGCGCTGCCTCGGCCGCGCCGCCGAGCGGCTCCCATGTGCCGCGATCCCACACGATCACACTGCCCGCGCCGTAATTGCCCGGCGGAATTTCGCCTTCGAACGAACCGTATTCGACCGGATGGTCTTCGACATGCACCGCCAGCCGTTTCACCGACGGATCGAGGCTCGGCCCTTTCGGCACCGCCCACGACAGGAGCGTGCCGTTCAGTTCGAGCCGGAAGTCGTAGTGCAAACGACGCGCGTCGTGCTCCTGAATCACGTACGACAGCGCCTCGGCGGACGCCTGCGCGGCCGTCTTCCGGCCGCCCTGCTTGCGGCTCGTGCGCGTGCCCGCCGGCTCCGGCGTGTCGTCGAAGCGACGTTTGCGGTTGTAGGTATCGAGTCTGTCGTTCATGGCGATGGCGTCGTCGCAAGCGGCTCAGGCGCGGGGCCGACGGTCAGGCAGCCGCGCGGCGCTTGCGGGCCGCCGGCGTTGAGGCAGCCTTCGCACTTGCGCGGCCGCCCGCGCTGCTGCGGCCATGCGTCGTCGCACTCGCGGCGGTGCTCGCGGCGCGCGTCGCGCGTGGCTTCTTGCGGGCCGGCACCGCGGTGTCGGTGTCGGCGTCGTCTTCGTCGTCAGCGGTGCGCTTGCGGCTGCCCGCCGCCGGCTTGCCCTTGCCGCGTCCGAGGCTGCGTTTGAGCAGATCGGACAGATCAAGAATGTCGGCGGATTGACGCGACTCATGCGGCGCTTCGACTTCAGTGATCTCCTCGGTCTTGCCCGCGCGAATCTTGCGGTCGACCAGCGCCATGATGTCGTCGCGGAAAGTGTCGTGATACTGCGACGGATCCCACTTGTCGCTCATGTCGTCGATCAGCTTCTTCGCCATGTCGAGTTCGCGCGCGGACACGCCCGCGGCTTTCATGCCCTCGGGCGGCAGCTTGAATTCGTCGAAGTCGCGCACTTCCGCGGCCCAGCGCAGCGTGTTCAACGCCAGCACCGGACCGACCGGAATCAACGCCGCGAGATGCTGCTTGTTGTGCAGCACGACACTCGCCACGCCGATCTTGCCCGACGCCTTCATGGCTTCGCGCAGCAGCGCGTAGACCTTTTCGCCCTTGCGGTCGGGCGTGAGGAAATACGGCGTGTCGAGATAGAGGAACGAAATGTCCAGCGCGTCGACGAACGCGAGGATATCGACCGTTTGCGTCGACTCGGGATTCGCCGCGCGGATCTCGTCGTCCGAGAGCACGACGTACTTGTCCTTTTCGTACTCGAAGCCGCGCACGATGTTATCGCGCGTCACGTCCTTGCCGGTACGCTTGTTGATCTGCTTGTAGCCGACCGGATCGATTGTGCGCTTGTCCAGCAGATTGAAGCCGACCTTCTCCGATTGCGTCGCCGGATATAACTGCACCGGCACGTGAACGAGGCCGAAGCTGATTGCGCCCTTCCAGATCATGTGTGCCATCGTGCGCTCCCCTGGGCCTAGAACCCGAAGCGAAGCAGCAAGCGTGCCACGGTCTTTCGGCCACAGCGGGCGCGTGCTGCGTCAGGACGGCCTCGTCCACGGGCTGTAAGTCTTGCGTCAGGCCGGCAAAAGCTACGCCGTTCGGCGTCCTGCCGGCTCGAGTTCGACCGGCACCGCAGCAAAGCCTCGAAACCGCACCCGCCCGCCGCGCGTCGGCTCGGCGTTCACGCGATACGCCGGAAACCGCTGAACGAAGCGGCCAATCGCAATGCGCGCCTCGAGCCGCGCGAGCGACAAGCCGGCGCACTGGTGAATGCCGAAGCCGAATGCAAGATGCCGGTTCGGATCACGGCGGATATCGAAGCGATCGGGATCCGCGAACTGTTCCGGGTCGCGATTGGCCGCGCCGATGCATAGCGTGACCGGCGTGCCGCGCGCGACCGCCACGCCGCCGATCTCGGTATCGACAGTTGCCATGCGGTTGCCGAGCTGGTTCGAACTCTCGAAACGCAGGCATTCTTCCACCGCCGATTCGATCAGCGACGGCTCGTGCAGCAACGCCGCGCGCTGTTCCGGCCATTGCGTCAGCGTGACGAGTCCGTTGCCGATCAGATTCGTGGTCGTCTCATGTCCGGCATTCAGAATGAAGATGCAGTTCTGCAGCAACTCCGCTTCCGACAATTGCTCGCCGCCCTCTTCGCCCTGAATCAAACGCGTCAGGACATCGTGCTGCGGATCGCCCGGCTCGCTGCGGCGCCGCGCAACCAGATCGCGCAGATAGTCGACGAATTCGCTCACCGCGCGATTGCCCCGTTCGAGCTGCGCCTCGGTAAGCGAAGGCTCGAGCGCGCCGAGTATCGCAAGCGACCAGTCACGCAACGGCGCGCGCTCCGTGTGTGGCACATCCAGCAGATTGCCGATGACCTCGACCGGAATCGCCGACGCGAACTCGTCGATCAGGTCGATGCGGCCGCGTGCGGCGGCGGTATCGAGCAAGCCGTCGACGAGGCGTACCAGTCCCGGCTCCATCGCCGCGATGGCGCGCGCCGTCAGCGCGCCGGCGATCAGCTTGCGCACGCGCGTATGACGTGGCGGGTCGTTGAAGACGAGACTCGTTGTGTGATGCGCGTAGAGCGGCGAGTCGCCATATTTCGGCTTGAATTCGACCGTCTTGTCGGAGCTGAAGGTTTTCGGATCGCGATAGACCGCCTGCACGTCGCGAAACCGCGTCAGAAACAGCGAGCCGTCAGGCATGCGCTTGACCGGCTCGTGCGCGCGCAACGCGTGATAGACCGGATAGGGATCGGCATGGAAAGCGGGATTCAGGTCGCGCAGATCGAAGTTGCGCGCAAGAGTGGATGCTTCGCTGGCGGTCGCCGGGGTCATGCGGTGTCTCCGTAGTGGTGCGCCTCGTCAAGGATGCCGCCGCGTTCAGGTGCCGGACTTTGTGCGCCGCGAAGGCGTGCATACGACCGTTGTGTGCGCGGCGGCTGCGAGGCGTCGTTCGATGCGCCAGTATGAACCGCGCGCCGAAGGATTGCACGGCGCAATGCCGGATGCCGAATGCCGTGCGCAGCAGCGTTTGCCGCGGATCGCGGGAGGCGATGCAAAGCGGCGAACCGTTACAATAGCGGGATTTTCCGCGCGCACCGCGCGTCCGCCCTTTACCGTGTCACTGCGTCGTCGTCCATGAACCTCGTCATTCAAAGCCCCGCGCCCCTTTCCGCCGACCATCACAAAACGCTCGTCGCGCTGGCGCGCGGTTCGCACGCCAGCGTCATCGACGCCAACGCGATTCGGATTGCCGATGCAAGCGTCGCCCAGCGTGCCGACCTCGACGTCTATTGCGGCACCCATCAACTGGACTACGCGTTTGTCGAAGCCGGCCGCCAGCTGCGCGACTTCGGACTGGTCGCAATGGACATGGATTCGACGCTGATCACGATTGAATGCATCGACGAAATTGCCGACTTTTGCGGACTGAAAGCGGAAGTGTCGGCGATCACCGAGGCCGCGATGCGCGGCGAAATCAAGGACTTCAACGAAAGCCTCACGCGACGCGTGGCACTGCTCGAAGGCCTCGACGCAAGCGCGCTCGAACGTGTATACGAAGAGCGGCTGCAACTCTCGCCGGGCGCCGAGCAGATGCTGGCCGGCGCGAAAGCGGCCGGATTGAAAACGCTGCTGGTGTCTGGCGGATTCACGTTCTTCACCGAAAAGCTGAGGGCGCGTCTCGGTCTGGATTTCACGCGCGCGAACACGCTTGAAATCGTGGATGGCAAACTGACCGGCAAAGTGATCGGCGAGATCGTCAACGCCGATGTCAAAGCACGCACGCTGCTCGAAACATGTGCGCAATTGGGCATTGAACCGCGCCGCGCAATCGCAATGGGCGATGGCTCGAACGATCTGAAGATGATGGCCGAAGCCGGTCTCTCCGTTGCGTTCCGCGCGAAGCCGGTGGTGCGCGAAGCGGCCAGCGTGGCGTTCAACCATGTCGGGCTGGACGGGTTGCTGCGGCTGTTCTGATGCCGGTTTGATGCCGACTCTAATGCCGGTTTGATGCGCGGGCCGATGCGCTGATGGCCAGCGCTGGCAACGGCTCTATTTTTTCAGAATGTCCGTGGTGAACACCACCATCATGCTAATCGCATCAAGGCTTGTGATGATCGCAGTCCACATCAAAAAGCGCGGATAGATTTTTTCTGACACTAGCCACAACGAGAATTTTTTCATGATTGCCTCCTTGAGTGATCTGGTCCGCCGCAGTACTCCCGCCCTTGCCCTCCCGGAATGGGAATTGACCAGCCCCGACATCACGATATCCTGACAGACACCGTCGATAACAAAAAAAGCCCATTGGGAACGTGTCCCAATGGGCTTGCTCACCCTACGGAAAAACGTCGCCCGGACTTTTCAGCCCAGCGCCGCCAGCGACTGCTCCATGTCCGCACGCAAATCCGCCTCGGTTTCGAGACCGATATAGAACCGCACCAAAGTGCCGCGATGCGGCCACTGCCCCGCCGTGCGCATCGACGCGACGTCGTACGGCATTGCGAGGCTGTGCGCGCCGCCCCAGCTCCAGCCGAGCGAGAACAGTTCGAGCGACTCGCAGAACGTGTCGATTTGCGCCGGGCTGTAACGGCCGTCGAACACCACGGAAAAGAGCCCGCCAGCACCCGTGAAGTCGCGCTCGAAAAATTCATGGCCCGGACAATCCGGCAGCGCCGGGTGCAACACCGCGGCAATTTCCGGCCGCGTCTTCAACCACCTGGCCAATCCGAGCGCCGCGCGGTCATGCTGCTCGAAGCGCAGTTGCATGGTCGGCAGGCTGCGCAGAATCAGCGAGCAGTCGTCCGACGAGACTCCGATGCCCATGCGCATGCGCGCCGCCTTCAGCTTCAGATGCAGTTCGCGATCGACGGTGATGGTCGCGCCCATCAGCACGTCGCCGCCGCCCGACTGATACTTGGTCAACGCCTGCACCGAGATATCGACGCCATGATCGAACGGGCGGAAACCGAGCCCCGCGGACCACGTATTGTCGATTGCCGTGACGACGTTGTGCGCGCGCGCGACCGCGGTGATGGCGGGCACGTCGGCCACTTCCATCGTCACCGAGCCGGGTGCTTCGAGCCAGATGAGACGCGTATTCGGCCGGATCAGATCGGCGATGCCCGCGCCGATCATCGGATCGTAATAGCGCACGGTGAGGCCGAAGTCGCGCGCGAGCCAATCGCCGTGATCACGGTTCGGCGAATAGACGTTATCGGGAATCAGCACGTCGTCGCCCGCCTTGACGAGGCCGAAATACACGTTCGAAATCGACGACAACCCCGACGGCTGCAACAACGCGTGATTGCCGCCTTCGATGGTGGCGAGACGCTGCGCCAGCGCGAGGGAAGTCGGCGTGGCATGCAGGCCGTAGCGCCATTGCGCGTCGTTTTTCCAGTCGAGCGCGCGCATGGTCGCGAGATCGGGGAACACGACCGTCGAAGCGCGCGTGACCGGCATCGAGAACGACTCGAAGCCCGGCGTGAGCTGGTCCTCGGCACGCACGATACGGGTTTGCAGATCGCGTTTGAGTTTGGATTGGGTCATGGTGAGTGTCGGTGAAAAGCGGACGAAAACGGAGGGCACGCGACTTCAAGGCGCGCGCCGCACACGCAAGAGTAGCCGAGCCGGTCGGATTTCGCTCATGAGACGGCGCGAGCCGCGCGGACCCGCGCGGCTACGGGCTCATTCGCCGGTTTGCAGATTGCTGACGCCGCCCACGGCGTGGCCGCCGGAAGCCGGAACGGTGGCGGCCCCTGCGGAGGGCTGGGCCGCAGCCTTGCTCGCCGGCGCGCCGGGCGGCGGCACCGCCTGCCCTGCCGCCAGCGGCTTCAGGTCGAACGGCTGCGGGTCGGAATCGTCGACGTTCATGCGGTCGCCCGCCACCGAGCCGTCCGCTGCGAACTTGCCGACCCAGTTGCCGGTGATATGGGTGCCGTCGTTCGATTCCTCGACTTCGAGCGTATCGCCGTCGCGGTCGCCCGCGATCAGAATCACTTCGCCGGTGTCCGTGTACTGATACTCGCCGTGCACGCCGGCCGGGTCGTCGGATTTCGGACCGAGTTTCAGCACGATCTGGCGCGAGCCCAGCATGCCGGCGTAGCGCGGAAACTTCGCGAATTCGGGACTGGGCTTGAGCGGCAACTGGATCGGCGGGGGTGCCGCCAACTCCTTTACCGCGTCGCTTTCCGCCCAAGCCTGCGCGGGCATCACCACCGCCGCGCCCGCGCACAGCACTGCGGCAACGGTCGCTACTGCCCAACCGCGCCGAAGCCGCGCACCCATCATCGCTTTCAGTTCCCGCATCCGTTCCTTCCTCATTGCCCGATACTGACTCGATACTGACTGCTACGTGAGCGCTTCAGATCCGCTCGAAGATCGCCGCGATACCCTGGCCTCCGCCGATACACATCGTGACCAGCGCGTAGCGGCCGCCGACCCGCTGCAGCTCATACAGCGCCTTGACGGTGATGAGCGCACCGGTCGCGCCGATCGGGTGGCCGAGCGAAATGCCCGAGCCGTTCGGATTGACCCTGGCGGGATCGAAGCCCAGTTCCTTGCTGACCGCGCAGGCCTGCGCGGCGAACGCTTCGTTCGCCTCGATCACGTCGAGGTCGGCGATCGTCAGTCCGGCCCGTTCGAGCGCCTTGCGGGTGGCCGGCACCGGACCGATGCCCATGTACGCGGGATCGACGCCCGCATGCGCGTACGACACCAGCCGCGCCAGCGGCTTGATGCCGCGCTGCTCGGCAATGCCGCGCTCCATCAGCACGACGGCCGCGGCGGCGTCGTTGATGCCCGAGGCGTTGCCGGCCGTTACCGTGCCGTTTTCTTTCGCGAACACGGGCTTCAGCTTGGAGAAATCTTCAGCCGACGCGCTCATGCGCGCATGCTCGTCCGTGTCGAACACGATGTCGCCTTTCTTCGACGGGATCGTGATCGGCAGGATCTGTTCCTTGAAGTACCCGCACGTGATCGCGTTGGCCGCGCGGCGATGCGATTCGAGCGCGAGTGCGTCCTGCACTTCACGCGAGATGTCGTACTTGCGCGCGACGTTCTCCGCAGTCACGCCCATGTGGATCGACTGGAACGGATCGTTCAGCGCGCCGACCATCATATCGACGAGGCGCGCGTCGCCCATGCGCTGACCGAAGCGCGCGGCGGGCATGGAGTAAGGCGCGCGGCTCATGTTTTCCGCACCGCCGCCGATGGCGATGTCGGCGTCGCCAAGCAGCACGCTTTGCGCGGCCGAGACGATCGCCTGCAGGCCGGAGCCGCACAGGCGGTTGACGGTCAAGGCCGGCACGTGTTGCGCGACGCCGCCGTTGATCGCGGCGACTCGCGCCAGATACATGTCTTTCGGTTCCGTATGCACGACGTTGCCGAACACCACGTGACCGACTTCGTCGCCCGACACACTGGCGCGCGCCAGCGCTTCACGGACCACGCGTGCGCCGAGATCGGTCGGCGGAATATCTTTCAGACTACCGCCGAAAGTGCCGATTGCCGTGCGCACGCCGCTTACCACCACTACGTCCCGTTGCATCGCTCGCTCCTTGTTCCGTCTCTCAAGATGATTTTGCCGCCGGCGGGGCCGCGCGTTACCGCGCGTGTTCAGCCCGCCAGAAGTTGTTCGACCGTCTCGCGCGAAGGAATCGGCGCCACCGCGCCGTAACCTTGCGTGGACAGCGCCGCCGCGACGTTCGCATAACGTGCCGCCGCAAATGGATCGTCACCCGCGACGATACGCGCGATAAACGCGCCGCCGAAGCAGTCGCCCGCGCCGGTTGCATCGACCGCGTCGACGAGGTGGCCCGGCACGACGCGCCGCTCGCTGGGCGTGGCGATATACGAGCCTTGTTTGCCGAGCTTGAGCGCGACCACGCCCGGACCGCGCGACAGCAGGAAATCGACGATCTCGTCACGGCCGGTCAGACCCGTGAGTTCGGTGACGTCGTCCCAGCTCGGCAGGCAGATATCGGTCTGGCGAATCGCTTCGAGCATGACCGCGCGCGCCCGGGCGAGCGGCCACAGTTTCAGCCGAAGATTGGTGTCGAAGCTCACGCGCACGCCGTTGGCGCGAGCATGTGCGATCGCCTCCAGCGCCGCGTCGCAGGCGCTCAGGCTGATCGCGAGGCTGATGCCGGACAGGTGAATCACCCTGGCAGCGGCGATCGCCTCGAACGGCAGATCTTGTGGCGCATAGCGGCTTGCGGCCGAGCCGACGCGCAGATAGTCGAACGCGTGACCATCGGGACCGTGGGACACGAAATAAACGCCGGTGGACGCATGCGGATCGACACGCACAAGCGACGTATCCACCTGTTCACGCTCCCACAGATCGACCAGCAAACGCCCGAAATGATCCGCGCCGACAGCGGATACGAAACCGGTGCGCGCGCCCTGGCGGGCGGCCGCGATGCAAAAATTCGACGTATCGCCGCCGAAGCCTTGCAGATAGTTCGGTTCGTCTTTGACCGACTGGTTGAATTCGATCATCGCCTCGCCGAGCGCGAGAATGTCGGGGTGCTGGACTTCCGGCGTTGCGGTCATGCTCGCCGCCATTGCTTAAACCTCGCCCCACAGGTCGTGACCGTCGGCGCCGGTGATCTTCACCGACACGAAATCGCCGACCTTGTAGCGTTTGGACGCCTTCACAGCCGGCGCGATATACACGACGCCGTCGATCTCCGGCGCGTCAGCCGCCGTGCGGCCGATGCCGCCGTCGGCGTTGATCTCGTCGACCAGCACCTTCAGCGTCTTGCCGACCTTCTTCGCGATACGCTTCGCCGACACTTCTTCGGCAACTTCCATGAAACGCGCGCGACGCTCTTCGCGCACTTCGTCGGGCAGTGCGCCGTCGAGTTCGTTCGCCGTCGCGCCTTCGACCGGCGAATAGGCGAAGCAGCCGACCCGGTCCAGTTCCGCCTCGCGGATGAAATCGAGCAGCGTCTGGAACTGCTCCTCGGTCTCACCGGGGAAGCCGGCGATAAACGTGCTGCGGATAGTCAGATCCGGGCACATCTCGCGCCACTTCTTCACGCGCTCCATCACTTTCTCGGCGTTGGCCGGGCGCTTCATGCGCTTCAACACTTCCGGATGCGCGTGCTGGAAAGGCACGTCGAGATACGGCAGCACGTGGCCCTTGAACGGACCTTCGGCCATCATCGGAATCACTTCGTCCACGCTCGGATACGGATACACGTAATGCAGACGCACCCATGCGCCATATTGCGCGGCGAGTTCGCCGAGCGCGCCGACCAGATCGGTCATGCGCGTCTTGATCGGCTTGCCGTTCCAGAAACCGGTGCGGTACTTGACGTCCACGCCGTACGCGCTGGTGTCCTGCGAAATCACCAGTAGTTCCTTCACGCCCGACTTGAACAGATTTTCCGCTTCGAGCATGACGTCGGCGACGGGACGCGACACCAGGTCGCCGCGCATGGACGGGATGATGCAGAACGTGCAGCGGTGATTACACCCTTCGGAAATCTTCAGATATGCGTAATGGCGCGGTGTGAGCTTCACGCCCGCTGCCGGCACGAGGTCGACGAACGGATCGTGCGGCTTCGGCAGATGGGTGTGCACGTGCTGCATGACTTCGCCGAGCGCGTGCGGGCCGGTCACGGCCAGTACCTTGGGATGCACTTCTTCGATCAGCCCCGAACCGCTCGCGCTCTTCTTGGCGCCGAGGCAGCCGGTCACGATCACTTTGCCATTTTCGTTGAGCGCTTCGCCGATCGCATCGAGGCTCTCCTGCACTGCTTCGTCGATGAAACCGCAGGTGTTGACGACCACGAGGTCCGCGCCGTCGTACGTGCCGGAAATCTCATAACCTTCGGCGCGCAACTGGGTGATGATCTGCTCGGAATCGACCAGGGCTTTCGGGCACCCGAGCGAGACAAAGCCGACTTTCGGCGCGGCAATCGGGGCAATCGGGGGAGTGGCAGACATGGGGAACCGCTTGAAGACGTTAAACCCTGAATTGTAGCGGTTCGCCAGGGCCGCCGCTCGTAAGTCTTTGAATTTTCGCCTTCAAGCGGCTGCGGCATGCGTCGGGGCGAGTCGGCCGGAAGGTGGGGATCGATGCGTCGCCATTAATTTATCGCCCTCCAAAGCACGTTCGATCACTGCGAGAATTTCATGCGAATCCTGCAGCCGACGGATCGCCGCATGCAACTCGGCCGCCTGCGGCCAGGTGCGCTGCAGGTAGCTGAGCCACTTTTTGACCCGTCCGTGTTCGTGACGGGACGCAACGCGAGCCTGCAACTTCCTCAGATAACCGGCAATGTGGCCCAGCACGTGCCGCCACTCCCCGTCGGACGGGGACCGGTCCATCAGGCCGCGTATCCTCAGGGCCAGAAACGGGTCCGATACGGCGCCCCGCCCGAGCATCACGTCAGCGCAGCCGCTGACAGCGCGGCAGCGCTCCCAGTCGGCCACCGTCCACACCTCGCCGTTTGCGACGACCGGTACGTCCACGGCGGAATCGATCCGCGCGATCCATTCCCAGTGAGCCGGCGGCCGGTAGCCGTGGTCCCGCGTTCTGGCATGCACGACGAGCGCGGCGGCGCCGCCTTCCGCGAGCGCGACCGCGCAATCGATCGCCAGCGACGTGTCGGACACGCCAAGGCGCATTTTCGCCGTCACGGCGATGCCGGCAGGCACGGCGGCCCGTACCGACGACACGATCCGGTTCAGTTGTTCAGGGTCGGCCAGCAGCATCGCCCCGCCGCCGTGCTGATTGACGACCTTGGCGGGACACCCGAAGTTCAGGTCGATCCCATGCGGCGACAGGCTGGCCGCGTGGGCGGCATTCAGCGCCATCCATTCGGGATCGCTTCCGAGCAGCTGGATCACCATCGGCGTGCCGCAGGGGGTGTGGCCGCCGTCGAGCACTTCAGGCGCTTCCCGCTCGTAGACACGGCCGGGAAGCAGAGAGCCCGTCACGCGGACGAACTCGGACACGCATCCGTCGAATCCGCCCATGCCGGTCAGCACGTCGCGCAATACGTAGTCGGCGAGGCCTTCCATCGGGGCGAGGAAAAGGCGGTTCATGCGGAAACGTGCGCCGAAAGGCGGCGATTTTGCTGAGGACAGGCGGGGTATCGGTGAAACATGAGAGCGGCGGTCGGAATGGGGAGAAGTTGGCGGCCAGAGCGCCCTCTCCGAGGAAAATGCCCCACACACGCGGCCCGCGATTGTACCGCGCCGGCATCGATCGTCGGCAATCGCGCCGCTCATGCTCGGCACGAGGGCTGCGCTACCGGCTCGTCAAAGGTCAAGGCTCCGGGGCGGCGCCTCAACGCCGGAACCCCAGCCCGCCTGATCACCCTAGCGCCGTTACTTCTTCTCCGGCTCCGGATTGCCCTGCGGATTGCCTTGCGGGTTATTAGCCGGCGCGTTACCGGCGCCGGCCACATTGACCGCGCCCCCTGGCGTAAACGGGAAGGTAGCGAACATCGACTTCGCCTGGTTCTGCATCTGCTCCTGCATCTGCACGAACATGTTTTTCGACTGCTCGATGTAGCTGGTCATCATGCCCTGCATCATGGGCGCCTGCATGTTCATGAACTGCGACCAGACCTCGGGATTCATGGCCTTGCCTTCGTACAGATTCTTCGACTGGTCGGCGAGCTTCGCCTGAATATCAATGAAGGCCTGGATGTTTTTTTCCAGATACGTGCCCATCATGCCCTGCATCGCATGACCATAGAAACGGATGATCTGCGACAGCATCGACGACGAGAACATGGGCAAGCCGCCGCTCTCCTCTTCGAGAATGATCTGCAACAGGATGGCGCGCGTCAGATCCTCGTTGCTCTTCGCATCGATGACCTTGAAATCCTCCTGATCCAGCACGAGCTGCTTGACGTCCGTCAGCGTGATGTACGTGCTTGTCTCGGTATCGTAAAGCCGACGATTCGGATATTTCTTGATCAGTCGTTCGGCTGTTTTCTTTGTAGTAGTGGTCATGTAACGCCTTTGAGCGCAAGTGAGCGCGAAAACGGCGTCCTACGCGCTGCGCAATCGGGCCTTTGCGCAGTCGAGACGCCGCCGAACCATCTGAGCCGAAGCGCGCTGCCTCGTGAGCGGCGCGCCTGTGACTCAGCCCATATGCAAACCGCCGTTCAGCGAAAAATCAGCGCCTGTGGCGAAACCCGATTCTTCCGATGCCAGCCATGCCACGATCGAGCCGATTTCCTGCGGCTGGCCAAGACGGCGCACCGGAATCGTAGCAATGATCTTTTCCAGCACGTCGGGACGGATCGACTTGACCATGTCGGTGCCGATGTAGCCGGGGGAAACGGTGTTGACCGTCACGCCCTTGGTGGCTACTTCCTGCGCCAGCGACATCGTGAAGCCGTGAATGCCGGCCTTCGCGGTCGAGTAGTTGGTCTGGCCGAACTGGCCCTTCTGCCCATTCACCGACGAAATGTTGATGATACGGCCAAAGCCGCGCTCGACCATACCGTCGATCACCTGCTTGGTGACGTTGAAGAGGCTGGTCAGGTTGGTGTCGATCACCGCTGTCCAGTCTTCGTGCGTCATCTTGCGGAACACGACGTCGCGCGTAATGCCGGCGTTGTTCACCAGCACGTCGATCTCGCCGACTTCCGCCTTGACCTTGTCGAACGCGCTCCTGGTCGACTCCCAGTCACCCACGTTGCCTTCGGACGCGATGAAATCGAAGCCCAGCGCCTTCTGCTCGTCGAGCCACTTGACGCGGCGCGGCGAGTTCGGGCCGCAGCCTGCGACGACCTTGAAACCCTCTTTGTGCAGCCGCTGGCAAATGCTCGTGCCGATGCCGCCCATCCCGCCCGTTACGTACGCAATTCGCTGTGTCATAAACTAGACTCCATTATCGTTTTTCGAGGCGCCGACCGCCGCCTCTCCCCTCGTCTGTGCTTCATCTCCGCAGCCGCCGGGCGACCGGCCGACGAGGCCACCGCTAACCGCGCGCCTCAGCGCGCGGCAACGCTCCGTTTGTCGCGTGACCGACGCAGCAGGCTTCAGTCACGCAACGATACTCAAGCGCGCTCGACCGCCAGCGCCACACCCATGCCGCCGCCGATACACAGCGACGCCAAACCCTTCTTTGCATCGCGCTTCTGCATTTCGTGCAACAGCGTGACGAGAATCCGGCAGCCGGACGCGCCGATCGGATGACCGATCGCAATCGCGCCGCCGTTCACGTTGACCTTCGACGTATCCCAGCCCATCTGCTGATGCACGGCGAGCGCCTGTGCGGCAAACGCTTCGTTGATTTCCATCAGGTCGAGGTCGGCCGGCGTCCAGCCCGCGCGCTCGAGGCAACGGCGCGAAGCCGGCACCGGGCCCATGCCCATCACCTTCGGATCCACGCCGGCGTTCGCATAGGCCTTGATACGCGCGAGCGGCGTGAGGCCGAGCGCTTCGGCCTTCTTCGCCGACATCACCAGCACGGCCGCGGCACCGTCGTTCAGACCGGATGCATTGGCTGCCGTCACCGTGCCTTCCTTCGAAAAGGCCGGCTTCAGACCTGCCAACGACTCGGCCGTCACGCCGTGACGCACGAATTCGTCGGTCGCGAAACGCAGCGGCTCGCCCTTGCGCTGCGGAATCTCGATCGGCACGATTTCGTCGTCGAATCGGCCCGACTTCTGCGCGGCTTCTGCCTTGTTCTGCGACAACGCCGCGAACGCGTCCTGCTGTTCGCGCGTGATGCCGTATTCCTTCGCGACGTTTTCCGCCGTCACGCCCATGTGATACTGGTTGTAGACGTCCCACAGGCCGTCGACGATCATCGAGTCGACCAGCTTTGCGTCGCCCATGCGGAAACCGTCGCGCGAACCCGGCAGCACGTGCGGCGCGGCGCTCATGTTTTCCTGCCCGCCGGCGATCACGATGTCCGCATCGCCCGCGATGATGGCATTGGCTGCGAGCATCACGGCCTTCAGGCCGGAGCCGCAGACCTTGTTGATCGTCATGCCCGGCACTGCCGAAGGCAGACCGGCCTTGATCAGCGATTGACGCGCCGGATTCTGGCCCGACCCTGCCGCCAGCACCTGGCCCAGGATCACTTCGCTCACCTGCTCGGGCTTCAGGCCGGCACGCTCGAGCACGGCGCGAATCACCGCGGCGCCGAGATCGGGCGCGGCGATTTTCGCCAGCGACCCACCGAATTTGCCTACTGCCGTACGGGCGGCCGATACGATCACAACATCAGTCATTTCCATATCCTCCGGGCGAGTCGGCGAAATGCGCCGCAGCCCGTCAAGTTAAAAAATCTCGTTCCTTCTGCTTGCGCCCTGACTCGGTAAGATGCGCGTTCACACCGAAAAGAACCATGCCATAAGCGGGCTATAAGCGGGCTCGAACCTACTCCCGTTGCCGCACATAACGCCCCGGCGCCGGCTCGATCACCGGGAATTCGGCCGAACCGGCAGCGGCGCGCGGCTTCACCTTCTTGCCGCCGTACTGGTCGAGCCATGTGGTCCATTCGGGCCACCAGCTGCCAGGCACTTCGGCGGCCTGATCGAGCCATTCCTCCGGGTTCTCCGGCAGCGTTTTGACGTCGCCTTCCAGCATCCAGAAACTGCGTTTTTTCTTTGCGGGCGGATTGATCACGCCCGCGATGTGGCCCGACGCGCCAAGCACGAACTTCAACGGCCCGCTCAGCAGCGGCACCGACGCGTACGCCGTTTGCCACGGCACGATATGGTCTTCGCGTGAACCGTAAATGAAGGTGGGCACGTCGATCTTCGACAGATCGACCGGCTCGCCGCAGGTGGTCACCGCACCCGGCTCGCGCAGACGATTTTCGAGGTACGTATTGCGCAGATACCAGACATACATCGGGCCCGGCAGGCTCGTCGAGTCGCTGTTCCAGTACAGCAGGTCGAACGGCACCGGCGTACGCCCTTTGAGGTAATTGTCGACGACGTAGTTCCACACCAGATCGTTCGGCCGCAGGAACGAAAACGTGTTGGCGAACTCGATGCCGCGCATCAGCCCCGGCGGCGTACCGTTCTGGCCGCCGATGGTCTGCTCGCGCATCTTCACATGCGCCTCGTCGACGAATACGTCGAGCACGCCTGTGTCCGAAAAATCGAGCATGGCGGTGAGCAGCGTCATGGACGCGGCCGGATGTTGGCCGCGCGCCGCGGCCACCGCCAGCGCCGTGGCCAGCATCGTGCCGCCCACGCAGAAGCCGAGCGTATTGATCTGTTCGCGGCCGCTGATTTTGCTCACGGTTTCAATGGCAGTGAGCACGCCTTCGCCGATGTAGTCGTCCCACGTCTTATGCGCGATCGACTGATCGGCATTGCGCCACGAAACCAGAAATACCTGGTGCCCGGAATCGAGTCCGTGGGCCACCAGCGAATTTTCCGGTTGCAGATCGAGAATGTAGAACTTGTTGATGCAAGGCGGCACGATGAGCAGCGGCCGCTCGCGCACGCTCGCCGTGCGCGGCTTGTACTGGATCAACTGCATCAGCTCGTTTTCGAACACGACCGAGCCTTCGGTGTTCGCGAGATTGTCGCCGACCACGAAACGCGATTCGTCGGTCTGCGAGATCTTGCCGCGCTGCAAATCGCCGAGCAGGTTCATCACGCCCTGGCGCAAGCTCTCACCCTTGCTGTCCAGCAAAGTCTTTTGCGCTTCCGGATTCAATGCGAAGAAGTTGCTTGGCGATGCCGCCGCCGTCCACTGCTGGACAGCGAAACGGATGCGCTCGCGCACCTTGGGTTCAATGTCGAGCGCGTCGACCATTTCCTGCAGATAGCGCGCGTTCAACAGATACCAGGCGGCGGTGAATGCATACGCCGGTGCCGAACTCCACGCGTCGGAACTGAAGCGGCGGTCCTTGAGTTCAGGTGCTTTGGTCGCGGACGTAGTGGCCTGCTGGATCAACTCCATCGCCTCGCGCGAATAGTCGGCCTGAAGTTTCTGCAGTCGCTCGGAGGGAATCGCAGCGCTCGGAATGTTCAGTCCGGCGAAGGACGGCATGGCCGGCATCGATCCCGCCGCGAGTTTGGCGAAGTCCGGCATGCCGGGAAACGACGGAATCTGCGGCAGACCTGTTTGCGACATCTGGAACGGCATTTGAAGCGGCGGCATTTGAGGCACAGGGAAAGGCATGCCGTTACTGCCGGGCTGCGTGCCAAGCGAACTCCAGGCGCCCATCCAGGCGTCGAATAACTGTTGCATCCCTGGGGCCGGCGCTGCACCGCTCGTACCGGCCTGCTGCGTGTGCTCCGTCGCGGAGTCCGTCTTGGGGGAAGCTGAGGAATGTGATGCTGCCATGCCTGCTTTTGACCGGTAAGTCCTTGCGGACGGGTTGAGAGGCAGGTTCGTGCGCACGTGAGCAACTGCTCGCGACCTCGTCACGCCCTGTCCCTTGTACGAGGATCCGTGAGGAACATTCTTGCTCCCCATCGCAAGGCATGTCAATGCTTGTTCCCGATTTTGCCGCAGTGCGATAGTTTTTTAATTATCGTTTTCCCTGTGTAGCAGATCGCCCTTTTTGGACATGTGTCATTGACGGTCGCCGCGAACGAAAAAAGCGCCCATATTGCATAGGCTTATGCGCACTTATCCGTTCGTATGCGGACCGTTTATGCGGCAGATTTACGCGGTCGCCGGGGAATTCCGGCAGCGCAGCAAAACACGCGCGGCCCCTCCGAATAAACCCTCATACGCGTGCTCGTAGAAAGCGGCGGCAATGCTCTGACGTGGCATGCCCGCATGACGTCGACATCGCGAGACGTCGTCATGCGGGTGTGTGCCTCGGGATTAGAAGGCGGACTGATGCGCGCCGTTCGCGTCGGTCAGTCCGCGATCGACTGTGCCTGATCGTCCAGCCAGATCAGCGCCGCCATGCGGCCCGTCTCGCGATCGCGGCGATAGGAGTAGAAACGGTCGCGCAACGTGACCGTGCAAAGATCACCGCCTGCAATCCGTGTCAAGCCGAGAGCCTGCAGACGCAAACGCGCCAGCGCCGGCAGATCGGCGAGATATTTACCGGGATTGCGCGGATGCTCGACGAATGCGCTTGCGGTAGCATCGCGTTGCGCGCCGCCGACGCCGTTCATGAACGCGTCACGCACGTCTGGGCCGACTTCGAAGGCCTCGGGTCCGATCGACGGACCGAGATAAGCGTGCAATGCGCTCGCCGGCACTTCCGCGAGTTCGGCGACGCGCTGCGCAGTCTGTTCGACAATGCCCGCCGCGAGTCCGCGCCACCCCGCGTGCGCCGCGCCGACCGCACGGCCCGCTTCGTCACACAACAGCACCGGCATGCAATCGGCCACCATCACCACGCACACAGTGCCGGGGCGATCGGTGACACTGGCATCGGCGCGCGTGGGCGTGCCGGTCGCGCGCGCCCGTGCCAGCACCTCTTCCGCACGCACGATGCCGGCGCCGTGAATCTGTTCGAGCCACGCAGCCTCGCTCACGCCGGCCAGCTTCAGCAGACGTTCGCGGTTGGTGGCGACCGCAGCCGGATCGTCGCCGGATTTCATGCCCAGATTCAGGCCGCCGGGCAAGTCCGCGCCGTTGTGCCAGCGGCCGAACGGCGCGTCACTCACGCCACCGTTACGCGTGGTGACGAGCGCGCGCACGCGCGGCGACACATTCCATGTGGGCTGCACGACATCGTCAAAGCTCAGTTCGGGCACGTTCATGTGCGATCGTCCTCGTCGTCCTCATCGTGCTTGTCGGCGTGCTCATCGGCGGCGCCGGCTTCGTCGTGATCGCGCGCGTCGTCTTCGCCGGCATCCTCGTCGAGCGACGCCTCGTAGTCGTCTTCCTCATAGTACGTCTCGTCGAACTCGCCTGCGTCGTCGCGGCCGAGGCCGAGCGCCGCGGATAGCGCCTCCATGTCTTCCGGCACGTCGGCACGCCACTGCATCGTGCGGCCGGTCTTCGGATGGATCAGGCCGAGGCGCCATGCATGGAGCGCCTGGCGCGCGAAGCCGCCGGGCAGCGGCGTGACCGAACGCTTGCCGCGCGCACGCCCGTACACCGGATCGCCGAGCAGCGGATGGCCGATATGCGCGCAATGCACGCGGATCTGATGCGTGCGGCCGGTTTCGAGATCGCAATGAATCGCGGTCACCGGCTGACGCTCCCAGATCGCCGAATCGACACGCCGGAAATGCGTGCGCGCGGGCTTGCCCGACGCGCTCGTCACCACCGCCATGCGGGTGCGCTCGCGCGGATCGCGGCCGATCGGCGCGTCGATGGTGCACTCTTCGGGCATGTTGCCCCATACCAGCGCGAGATAACGGCGCTTGACCGTGCGCGCCTGTAACTGGCGCACGAGGTCGGTCTGCGCCTCTAGCGTGCGCGCCACCACCATCAGCCCGGAGGTTTCCTTGTCGAGCCGGTGCACGATACCCGCGCGCGGCAAGCCCGCCGCCGCGTCGCCGTAGCGGTACAGCAAACCGTTGAGCAGCGTGCCGCTCCAGTTGCCGGCCGCCGGATGCACCACCATGCCAGCCGGCTTGTTGATCACCACCAGCGTGTCGTCTTCGTAGACGATCGCGAGCGGCACCGGTTCCGGCGTGAACGCGAGCTGCTCGGGCAGCAGATCGGGCACGAGCTCGATGGTCGCGCCCAGCGGCACCGGCTGGCGGATTTTCGCGGGCTTGCCGTCGATCCGCACGCGCTCCGCCTCGATCCAGCTCTGCAGACGGTTGCGCGAGAATTCGGGGAACACCCGCGCGAGCACCTTGTCGAGGCGCTCGCCGGCCAGTTCGTCGGGCACGACGACGCTGCGCGGCGTCTCGTCCGTCACGCGGTTCGCGATGGTCGGCACGAGGCCGGACAAGGCCGCGGCGCCGAGCGCGTCGCTGCCGAGATCGTCGTCGAGGGAATCGACGCCCAACGCGTCGGAGGGGTCGGCGCTTACGCTATAATCTTCGTTGCTATTCCCGGCACCGGTTGCGGCGCCTGGAGTATTTGAGCGGGTCATTGAGTCTGGGTCACCTGGACGTAAAGCTAGACTGGAAAATGCGAGCCTTGAACACCATCACTAAAACGGCGCTCAATTTGGCGGCCATCAAGAAGGCGGCCCGGAAAGTGGCCGGATACATTGCGTGCGCCGCAGCCGTCGCCATTGTGGCGGCTTGCCACGGCCTGCCGGAAAAGACCGACGAGACGGCAACGTGGAACAACAACAAATTATATACGGAGGCGAACGACGCCTTGACCGGTGGTGATTTCGGCAAGTGCGCCAAGTACTTCGAAATGCTCGAGGGGCGCGATCCGTTCGGTCACTTTGCGCAGCAGGCACAGATCAACGTCGCGTACTGCAACTGGAAAGACAACGAAAACGCCGCCGCCGACCAGGCGATCGACCGCTTCATCCAACTGCACCCGGATCATCCGGACATCGCCTACGCGTACTATCTGAAGGGCATGATCCACTTCAACGACGACCTCGGACTGTTCGGCCGCTTCTCCGGCCAGGACATGAGCGAGCGTGATCCGAAGTCGCTGCGCGAATCGTATGACGCCTTCAAGATCGTGGTGGACAAGTATCCGAACAGCAAATATGCGCCGGACGCCGCGCAACGCATGCGCTATATCGTGAACGCGCTGGCGTCGCACGAAGTCCATGCGGCGGATTACTACTACCGCCGCGGCGCTTACGTCGCCGCGATCAACCGCGCACAACTGGCGCTCACGCAATACAAGAACGCACCGGCGATTGAAGACGCACTGCACATCATGATGCTGTCGTATCAGCGGCTGAACCAGCCGCAACTGGCCGACGACACGAAGCGCGTGCTGGCCGGCACCTTCCCTGACAGCCCGTACATTACGGGTCATGCAAGGCCGGGTACGGAAAAGTCGTGGTGGCAGTTCTGATCCACGCGGCGCGCTGAAAACCGGCCGGCAATAGAAAACGCCACGACTTCGGTCGTGGCGTTTCTGTTTGTGCCTGCCTGCGTGCCGCCCTGCCATGCCGCACCGGCAGGACGGGGCGCTGTTCAGTCCCGCTCGAACAACGCGATCGACTCCACATGCGACGTGTGCGGGAACATGTTCACCACGCCCGCACCCACCAGCCGGTAGCCGGCCTCATGCACGAGCAGACCGGCATCGCGTGCGAGCGTCGCCGGCGCGCATGACACGTAGACGATGCGCTTCGGCAGCGGTCCATTGCCGCTCCGGGCGATCTCCGCCAGCGCCTTGGCGACGGCCAGCGCGCCTTCGCGCGGCGGATCGATAAGGAACTTGTCGAAGTGGCCGAGCGCGCGCATGTCGTCGGCGGTGACTTCGAACAGGTTGCGGCACGCAAACGACGTATGCCCCGCCATGCCATTCAATTCGGCATTGGCGAGCGCGCGCGAAGTCAGCACCTCGCTGCCTTCGATACCCATCACTTCCTTCGAAATCCGCGCGAGCGGCAAAGTGAAGTTACCGATCCCGCAGAACAGATCGAGCACGCGATCGGTGCGCGCCGGCGCCAGCAGCCGCAGCGCGCGGCTCACCAGCACGCGGTTGATGGCGTGGTTCACCTGGGTAAAGTCGGTCGGCTTGAACGGCATGCGGATGCCGTACTCCGGCAGCGTGTAGTCGAGCTGCACGTCGAGTGGATAGAACGGCGTGACCGTGTCCGGGCCGCCCGGCTGCAGCCAGAACTGCACCTTGTGCTCGTCGGCGAAATCGCGCAGCACCTGTTCGTCGGCCGCCGTGATGGGTTCGAGATTACGCACCACCAGCGCCGTCACAGATGAACCGACCGCCAGCTCGAGCTGCGGCATGCGGTCGTAAATAGACAGCTTGCGAACCATGAAGCGCAGCGGCATCAGCATGGCCGACACGTGCGGCGGCAGCACTTCGCAGGTCTTCATGTCGGCGATATAGCTGCTTTTCTTCTCGTGGAAGCCGATCCGCATACCGCCCTTTTCCGGCAGGAAACGCACTGCCAGACGCGCGCGGTAGCGATAACCCCAGGACGGTCCGTGAATCGGCCGGAATACCGTTTCCGGGCGCAGCTTCGCCAGATGCTGGAGGTTGTCTTCCAGCACGCGCTGCTTGACGGCCACCTGCGCGCGAATGTCCAGATGCTGCATCGAACAGCCGCCGCAAATATCGAAGTAGGTGCACTTCGGCTTGGTGCGCATCACGCTTTCGCGGAATACCTGCACCACTTCGGCCTGCTCGAATTTCGGCTTGCTGCGATGCGTCGAATAACTCACGCGTTCGCCGGGCAGCGCACCTTCGACGAAGATCACCTTGCCGGGGGTGCCGTCTTCGGTCTCGGTGCGGCCGACGCCGCGCGCTTCCATATCGAGCGAAACGATTTCGATGACCGGCTCATTGCCGGTGACGACGTGTACCGGCGCGGGCGGGGGCGTCTTGTAGCGCTTCGGCGCGCGGCGATGGGGGGCAGTTCGGGACACCTGCTACTTCCTGACAAACTTGGGGGAAAGGCGAGATTGTAGACGAAGCGCCGTGCGTCGCCATCACTCGGCGCGGCGGGAATGGCCGTCAGCCACACTAGCCACGATACGATCACGCCGGTGGCGGCGGGAGCCGGAGACGAGCGCCTCGCACCGCCTTGTAGCTTTTGAGCTTTTGGAGCGAAAGGCCACAGCAGCCTCGCCATCTGCGAGCCCCCTTCGCGGCTCGACCGCGAGCGGCTTACTGATCGAATGCCGCCAGATACTCGGCCCATTGCGGCGCCGTTTCCAGCGCCAGCGCATTCTTGACCAGATTGATCTCGTCAGCATACTCCGCGGGCGAAAACGCGCCTCGAATCAACTGGAAGCGGCAATAGAGCAGGTAAGTATTGACGACGTCGGTCTCGCAGTAATTGCGGATCTCTTCGATACGCCCTTCCTGGTATGCGTGCCACACCTGGCTGCCGTCCATGCCCATCTTGCCGGGGAAGCCGCACATCTTGGCGAGCGCGTCGAGCGGCGCGTTGGCCCGCGCCTGGTACATGGCGAGCACGTCCATCAGATCCGTGTGACGCGCGTGATAGCGGCTGATGTAGTTGTTCCACTTGAACTCGCGGTCGTCCTCGCCGAGATCCCAGAACTTGTAGGCGGGAATGCCGTTGACGAGCGCGCGGTAGTTCAGCACCGGCAGGTCGAATCCGCCACCGTTCCACGACACGAGCTGCGGCGTGTACTTCTCGATCACGCGATAAAACGACTGCACCAGCGCGGCCTCACCGTCTTCCAGCGTACCGAGCGAGCGCACCCGGAAACCGTTGTTGTCGCGGAACACGCAGGAAATCGCCGCGATCCGTTGCAGATGATGCGGCAGAAAATCGCCGCCGGTCTTTTCGCGGCGCGCGGCGAACGCATGCTCGGCGACTTCGGCGTCGCTCAGCGTGGCGGGCAGATCTTCGAGGCGGCGAATGCCGGCGACATCGGGAATCGTCTCGATGTCGAAAACAAGAATCGGTGTCATCGGGTTATAGAACGGCGTCTTTCCGAACACCGTTGGAGGCGAAGAAGCGCTTTAGTCGCACGAGCGCTTCCTGTTGGATCTGGCGTACACGCTCGCGCGTGAGGCCCATTTCGTCGGCCAGCTCTTCGAGCGTGGCGGGCTCGATGTGATTCAGGCCGAAGCGGCGCTCGATCACGTGACGATGCTTGTCCGACAAACGCGCCAGCCACGCGCGTGTCAGCGTTTCCAGTTCGCGGTGCTGCACTTCGGCGTCCGGCGACTGGCTCTGGTCGTCCGACAGCAGATCGAGCAGGCTGCTCGCCGGATCGAGATCGAGCGGCGCGTCCAGCGACGCGGTGTGCTCGTTCAGCGCGAGGATGTCCGTCACTTCGTCGGTGGTCTTGCCGGTCAGATAGGCAATGTCGTCGATGCTGGCGTCGCGGCGCTCGGCGGCTTCGCCGGAGTTCATCGAATTCTTTTCCAGATGGCGCTTGGCGCGCAGCACCTGATTGAGCTCGCGAATCACGTGCACCGGCAAACGGACGGTGCGCGCCTGGTTCATGATCGCGCGCTCGATACTCTGGCGGATCCACCAGGTCGCGTAGGTGGAAAACCGGAAGCCGCGCGTCGGATCGAATTTTTCGATCGCGTGCATCAGGCCGAGATTGCCTTCTTCGATCAGATCGAGCAGCGGCACGCCACGGTTCAGGTAGCCCTTCGCAATGCTGACAACGAGCCTTAAATTGCGCTCGATCATGACCTGCCGCGCTTCGAACTCGCCCGCCTTGGCGAGACGCGAATACTTTTGCTCTTCCTCGACGGTCAGGAGCGGCTTGACGCTGATACGGTTCAGATAGTGCTGAATCGTGTCGGCCGTCAGTTCGGCTTGCAACAGCGCGCGGAAGTCGTCCGCGTCCGGCGCGACTTCGCTCGCGCCTTCGCGGGCGTCGCCGCCTTCGTCCGCGCCGCCCTGGCGTTCGTCGAGATCGCGCTCCTCCGCGACCTCCTCTTCCACTTCCGAAGCGCCGCTTTCATCCACCGAAGCGGACATAGCGTGGCTGATCGTCTCAGACTCGGCTTGCTGTGGCGGGCGCTTCGATTTCGGCATGGTCGTATCGCTTATTGCGGCGGCAAATACTTCAGTGGGTCGACAGGTTTACCCTGCCGGCGAACTTCGAAATGCAACATCACGCGGTCGGAATCGCTATTGCCCATCTCGGCGATCTTCTGCCCCTTCGTCACCGCGTCCCCCTCTTTTACCATCAAAGAGCGGTTGTGTGCATACGCGGTGAGATAAGTTGCGTCATGCTTGATGATAATGAGATTGCCGTAACCACGCAGCCCATTTCCGGCATAAACCACGCGGCCATCCGCCGAAGCTTTCACCGGATCGCCCGCGGCGCCGCCGATATTCACGCCCTTGTTGGTCGAGTCGTTGAAGGTGCCAAGCAGCGGCCCGCGCACCGGCCATGCGAAGACCACGCTGCCGGACGCGCCGGCATTCGAGTCGCTCGCCGCGCCCGGGTTGGCAGGCGGCGCCGACGACGCGTTGTTCGCAGCCGAACCATAGAGCGGCGGTGCCGCGACACCTGCGTTAGCACCCGTGGACGGCGGCGTGCCGCCGAGCGGCGCGCTTTGCACCGCAGCGCCGCCGCCGATCGGTGCGGTCGCGACACCCGGCGTGAGCGCCGCGGTATTTGCGCCCGGCGGCACGACGCGCAGCAACTGGTCGACTTCGATCTGATTCGGGTTGGTCAGATTGTTCCACGCCGAAATGTCGCGGTAATTCTGGCCGTTCTCCAACGCGATCCGATACAGCGTGTCGCCCGGCTTCACGCGATAGTAGCCCGGCGGCGGCGGCCCGAGCGGCACGGCCGGTTGCGCAGCTTGCGTGCCGAGCGTGGCGCCGCCGGAGCGGTCGACGACAGGCGCCTGATCGAGCCGCGACGCACAGGCCGTCATCAACAGGGACAAGGCGAGCACGCACACGCTACGCTGGGTTACGGTCATGGGGGCATTCAGTCTGGTTCTTTGCATCGCGCGCAACATACTCATCGGTGTCAAATCACTCCGGATTTTAAGGGTACAAAGAAAACGCGATCAAGCCGCGACTCGCGCCACTGCGCGGGTCCGAGGCGCTCGACCAGCGTCAGCACCTGGTTCTGGCCGTCCTGCGAGCCGACCGGCGCGACCAGACGGCCGCCGATCGCGAGTTGTTCAAGCAAGGCTTGTGGCACGTCGAGCCCGGCCGCGGCAATCACGATCGCGTCGAACGGCGCCGCCGACGGCAGGCCGAGGCGGCCGTCGCCGTAATGCAGGCGGATGTTCGGAATGCGCAGCGGACGCAGGTTTGTCTTCGCGCGCTCCGACAGCGGCTTGATGCGTTCGATCGAGTAAACCTCGCGCGCGACCTGGCTCAGCACGGCCGCCTGATAGCCGCAGCCGGTGCCGATTTCCAGCACGTTGTTCAGCGCGCGGCCGGCGGCGGCCAGTTCGATCATCCGGGCAACGACCGAGGGCTTGGAGATCGTCTGGTGATGGCCGATCGGCAATGCCGCATCTTCGTAGGCCTGAGCCGCGAGGCCCGGGTCGACGAACATGTGGCGCGGCACCACCGACATCGCGTTCAACACGCGCTGATCGGTCACGCCGTTCGCACGCAGGCGTTCGACCATCCGTTCGCGAACCCGTTCCGAAGTCAGCGCCAATGCGCCGTTTAACGCCACGTTCGGCGTGGCGCCGCGCTCGCTCGTGCGGGCCGCGGGCTTGGCCGGCGCCGCCGGCTGCGGGGCGGGCCGCGCGATCGCATTCGACACGGCGACCTTGGCCGGGGCTTTCATCGGCGCTTTCATCGGCGTTTTTGTCGGCGCGTTCACCGGCGCTTTGGCCGAAGGCGCGGCCAGCGGCTTGGGGGGAGTCGCCGCCGATGGCCGGGCTTGCGGCTTCACCTGCACCGCCGTTTGCGTCTTCGCCTGCCTGGATTGGGACTTACCCGTGGATCCGGGCGCTGCGTTCTTCGCCGGCTGCTGACGCGCGTTCAGCGCCGCGCTCGCGGCCAGTGCCGCCGCCCGTATTTCGCCCGGGCGCCCTTCGGGCCGGCGCGGTTCGCGCACCAGGTCTTCGAGGCCGAGCGGAAAGCGCTTGGCGCGCTCGTTAGTCATGAAGCGCCGCTACCGGCGCGCACCCAGTCGCGCGCTGCGGGCAGCATTTGCGTGTGGGTCAGGTCGAGTTGCAACGGCGTGATCGACACGTGGCCGTTGGCGACCGCGTGGAAGTCGGTGCCTTCGCTCGCGTCGCGCGCGCTGCCCGCGGGGCCGATCCAGTAGATCGGTTCGCCGCGCGGATTGGTTTGGCGGATCACCGGCTGCGACGGATGCCGCTTGCCGAGACGCGTGATCTGCCAGTCGCCGAGTTGATCGTAGGGCAGATTCGGAATGTTGACGTTCAGAAGCGGGTGCCCGGGCAACGGCTGCTCGAGATAATGTGCGACGATTTCGACGGCGACACGCACGGCGTCTTCGAGATGCACCCAGTCCTTGTCGACCAGCGAGAACGCGATGGCCGGCACACCGAACATGATGCCCTCGGTGGCGGCAGCGACGGTCCCCGAATAGAGCGTGTCTTCGCCCATGTTCTGACCGTTGTTGATGCCCGAGACCACGAGGTCCGGCGTATGGTCGAGCATGCCCGTCAGCGCGATGTGCACCGAGTCGGTGGGCGTGCCGTTCACGTAATAGAAACCATTGGCCGAGCGCAGCACCGAGAGCGGCCGCGAGAGTGTCAAGGAATTCGACGCGCCGCTGCAATTCTGTTCGGGTGCCATCACGGTGACGTCCGCGATCGGCTTGAGCGCTTCGTAAAGCGCAGCAAGGCCGGGCGCCAGATAACCGTCGTCATTGCTGAGTAGGATTCGCATGCGGCGATTGTAACCGAGGAAAGAAGACGCGCGAACGAGACTGCCGGCCGTGCCCACGCCTTATGCAAAGCGCACGCGTGAGCATTGCGAATACCTCGCGCGAGTCGCCAGCCAGCCGTGCATCGATCATCCGGCAATCACCCGCCGGACGCGCGCAGCGCAATAAAAACGCACGGTCGTGCTGATTGTTTTACACTCAGAATACTTGCGAACCCCTGATCGATATGGAGACACGATGCGCGCGATTCGCTGCAATCAATATGGGCCGCCGGAGAGCCTGGTCGTCGAAAACCTGCCGGACCTCGAACCGCCGCCAGGTCACGTCGTCATCGACGTCAAAGCCGCAGCCGTCAACTTTCCCGACGTGCTGATCATCGAGAACAAATACCAGTTCAAACCGCCTCTGCCCTTCACGCCCGGCTCGGAAGTCGCGGGCGTGGTGCGCGCTGTCGGCGCGGATGTGACGCAGTTCAAGCCCGGCTCGCGCGTGGTTGCCTTCACCGGTCAGGGCGGTTTCGCGGACCAGGCGCTGGCGCCGGCCTCGGCCTGCGTGCCGTTGGCGGACGGTGTCGAATTCGAACTGGCCGCGGCCTTTACGTTGGCGTACGGCACCTCGCATCACGCCGTGGTCGATCGCGGCGCGTTGCAAGCCGGCGAGACGATGCTGGTGCTGGGCGCGGCCGGCGGCGTTGGGCTCGCGGCCGTCGAAATCGGCAAGGCACTCGGCGCGCGCGTGATCGCGGCGGCATCGAGCGACGAGAAACTCACGATCTGCGTCAAGCACGGCGCGGACGCCACCATCAACTACAGCACCGAGGATCTGCGCGAGCGCATCAAGGCGCTTACCGACGGGAAAGGCCCGGATGTGATCTACGACCCCGTCGGCGGCGTGTATGCGGAGCCGGCGTTTCGCAGCATCGGTTGGCGCGGACGTTATCTGGTGGTCGGCTTTGCCAACGGCGAGATTCCGAAGCTGCCGCTCAACCTGACGCTACTCAAAGGCGCGAGTCTGGTCGGCGTGTTCTGGGGCGACTTCGCGAAGCGCGAGCCGCAGCATAATCACGCGGCGTTCGAGCAGATGACACGCTGGATCGGTGAGGGCAAGCTCAAGCCGTACGTGTCGGCGCGCTATCCGCTCGAGGACACTGGGCGCGCGTTGCGTGACATGGCTGAGCGTCGCGTGATCGGGAAGGTGGTGATTACGCCTTAGTCGAAGCATCGACGTCGCCTGATCGAGCGCTTCGTTCTGGTGGTCGAAAAAACGGCGCGCGGTTTTCCAACCCGTGCGCCGTTTTTCGTTAAAGCTCGCTGCTGAGCAAGTTTGCGCTCGTAGGCCTACAGCTTTTCCGTGTCGCCTGTCTTGGGCTGCCACTTCATCAGGCGCCGCTCGCCCATGCCGACAATCGCATCCAGAATCAGCGCGAACGCGGTCAGCACCAGAATCCCCGCAAACACGGTATTGATATCGAAGGTGCCTTCGGCCTGCAGAATCAGATAGCCGACGCCGCGCGCGGAGCCGAGATACTCCCCCACCACCGAGCCGACGAACGCCAGCCCCACCGACGTATGCAAGCTGGAAAACACCCAGCTCATCGCGCTCGGCAAATAGACGAAGCGCAGCAACTGCTTGCGGTTCGCGCCGAGCATGCGCGCGTTGGCGAGCACGACCGGACTGACTTCCTTCACGCCCTGATAGACGTTGAAGAACACGATAAAAAACACCAGCGTGACACCGAGCGCCACCTTCGACCAGATGCCCAGCCCGAACCACACGCCGAAGATCGGCGCGAGAATCACGCGCGGCATCGAGTTAGCGGCTTTGATATACGGATCGAACAGCGCGCTCGCGAGCGGCGAGAGCGCGAGCCACAAGCCCACGCCGAGCCCGAGCGCGGTGCCGAGCGTGAACGCGAGCACGGTTTCGACCAGCGTGATCCACAGGTGCAGATAGATCTCGCCGCCCGTGAACCACTCCCAGATCCGCTGCAACACCTTCTGCGGCTCGCCGAAGAAGAACGCCGCTTTATTCGGGTCGTCGAAATAGAACGCCGGCAGCAGCGTCGGACTGGTCAGCACGTACCAGAGTACGAAGCACAGCACCAGCAGCAGCCATTGCCAGATCACCAGATTCGCCCGGTTTGGGCGCAACGTCTTCCACATGACTCGGTTTGCCTTGGACGATTGATCGACGCCAATACACGACGCCCCTACGTGACGCAATTACGTGACGCGCTTAAACGGCGGTGAGCTGCTGTTGATAGCCTTTGAGCACCTCGTCGCGCAACACGCTCCAGATCTGCGCATGCAACTCGACGAAGCGCGGATGCGCGCGGATTTCCGCCACATCGCGCGGACGCGGCAGATCGATCGTGAATTCGCCGATCGGGTGTGTGCCCGGCCCCGCCGAGAGCACCACTACGCGATCCGACATGGCGATCGCTTCGTCGAGATCGTGCGTGATGAACAACACCGCTTTGCGCCTGGCGGCCCACAGGTCGAGCAACTCGTTTTCCATCAACTGACGCGTCTGGATATCGAGCGCGGAAAACGGCTCGTCCATCAGGATGATGTCCGGATCGAGAATCAGCGTCTGCGCCATCGCGACGCGCTTGCGCATGCCGCCCGACAACTGATGCGGATAACGATCGCCGAAGCCGCCGAGGCCGACGCGTTTCAACCACTCGTCGGCCTTGACGCGTGCTTCAGCGGGCGGCACGCCGTGGAAAGCGAGGCCGGCCATGACGTTGTCGATGGCCGAGCGCCACGGCATCAGCGCGTCGGCCTGGAACATATAGCCGGCGCGCCGGTTGATGCCGCGGAGCGGCTCGCCGAACACGCTGACCGTCCCCGACGAGGGCGCCAGCAGCCCCGCGCCGACATTGAGCAACGTGGATTTACCGCAGCCAGTCGGACCGACCACCGAGACGAACTCGCCCGGCGCGATGCGCAAGGTCGTGTCCTTCACCGCCGTGTAGCGCTGCGCGTGGTTGTCGCGCGCAGCGAACGTGCAGGTGATGTTGTCGAGCGCCAGGGCGGCAACTGTCATCGTTCAGCTCGCTTCGAAAGATCGGATTCGGTGTGTGGTCGCATCATGGCAACGGGGCCGCGGCGAGCGCGGCGCGCATCGGCTTGCAGCGTGGCCGACTCGTGGCCCACGCGCCCGGGTTCGACTCAAGCCTTGACGGTGCTCAGCGCTTTCTTGACGAAGTCGTTGGTCCACGTCTTCGACAGATCGATCGGCTTGCCCTGCACGTTCGGGTCGAACGCCTGCAGCGTTTTCAGCGACGTCGCGGGACCGTCCGCCGGCATCAGGCCGTCGGGCGACATGGCCTCCTTCACGTGCTGCCACGCGTCCAGATACACCGCGCGGTCGCCGAGCAGATAGCCTTCCGGCACCGTGTTGATCAGTTCGCTGCCGGTCGCCGTTTGCAACCACTTGAGCGCGCGCACCATCGCGTTGGTCAACGCCTGCGTGGTGTTGGGATTCTTCGTGATAAAGCTTTGCGACGCGTACAGGCAGCCCGCCGGCATATCGCCGCCGAACACGCTGCGCGTATCGGCAAGCGTGCGCGTGTCCGACACGACGCGAATCTCGCCGGTGCGTTCGAGCTTGGTCATTACCGGGTCGAGATTGGCAATGGCGTCGATCTGCCCCGACTGCAACGCGGCGATGGCGCCGGCACCCGCGCCCACGCCGATGAACGCGACGTCTTTTGCGGTTAGCCCGGCTTTCGCCAAAACAAAGCTCGCCATGATCGAGGTCGACGAACCCGGCGCGGTAACGCCGATTTTCTTGCCCTTCAGATCGGCGATCGATTTGTAGTTCGGCATGGTTTTCTTCGAAACCGCGAGCACGATCTGCGGCGCGCGCCCCTGCAGTACGAATTCGCGGAACATCTGCTTCTGCGCCTGCAGCAGCAAGGTGTGCTCGAACGCGCCGGACACCACGTCAGCGCTGCCGCCGACCGCCGCCTTCAACGCCTGCGAGCCGCCGGCAAAGTCGGAAATTTCGACTTCGAGCCCTTCGTCCTTGAAGTAATTGCGGCGCTCGGCGATGGTGAGCGGCAGGTAGTAAAACAGGTTCTTGCCGCCGACGGCGATCGCCACCTTGGTGGTTTCAGGTTTGCCCTGCGCGAAGGCGAGCGGCGTGGCAGCGAGCGTGGCGCCCGCGAGTGCGGCAGTACCGGCGAGAAAGCTTCTCCGTTGCATGGTCTTGAGTCTCCAAACTTTTGTTGTCCGTTTTTTATCGGCTTTTCTGCTTTGCCGCAGCGCGCACACTCAGACTATTTGTTGCGCGTGCAACCTTGCAATGTGGTCTGCATCATAACCCAGTGATTGAAGGACTTCATCGGTATGTTCACCCAGTTCCGGGCCTAGCCAGCGCGTCTCGCCCGGCGTGGCCGAGAGCTTCGGCGTGACCGACGGCAGCGTGATTTCCTGGCCGTCCTGCCACTTGAAACGCTGGATCATCTGGCGCGCCATGAACTGCGGATCGGTGAACATGTCCGCCACGCTGTAGATGCGGCCCACCGGCACGTCGGCCGCATTCAGCACGGCGAGGGCTTCGTCGATGGTGCGCGTGGCGAGCCACGCGGCGATCGCGCCGTCGATTTCCTGGGTGCGCGGCACACGGCCGTCGTTGTGCGTAAGCGCCGGGTCGTTCGCGAGATCCTCGCGGTCGATCGCGATCATCAGGCGCTTGAAGATCGGATCGCTATTGCCGCCGATCACGATGCTGCCGTCGCGGCATGGATACGTATTGGACGGCACAATGCCCGGCAGCGACGCGCCGGTGCGCTCGCGCACCATGCCGTACACGCCGTATTCGGGCACCACGCTTTCCATCATGTTGAAGACGGCCTCGTACAGCGCGACGTCGACCACCTGCCCCTTGCCGCCGTTCACCTGCTTGTGATGCAGCGCCATCAGTGCGCCGATCACGCCGTGCAGCGCGGCAATCGAATCGCCGATCGAAATGCCGATGCGCGGCGGCGGCAAATCCGGATAGCCGGTGATATGGCGCAGGCCGCCCATCGATTCGGCGATCGCGCCGAAGCCGGGCCGGTCGCGGTACGGCCCGGTCTGGCCATAGCCGGACAGGCGCACCATGACGAGGCCGGGATTGTCCGCGGACAGCACGTCGTAGCCGAGGCCGAGCTTCTCCAGCAAACCCGGCCGGAAATTCTCGACGACGATATCCGCTTCTTTCGCGAGGCGCCGCACGATTTCCTTGCCCTCTTCGGCCTTCAGATTGATCGTGACGGATTTCTTGTTGCGCGCCTGCACGGCCCACCAGAGCGACGTGCCGCCGACTTCCGGATAAAGCTTGCGCCACTTGCGCAGCGGGTCGCCGCCTTTGGGATCTTCGATCTTGATGACGTCGGCGCCGAATTCGCCGAGAAAGCGCGCGGCGAACGGACCGGCGATCAGCGTGCCGAGTTCCAGCACCTTGACGCCGGCGAGCGGGCCGGTTTTCTCTTGAGGCGCGGCGCCCGCGCCTGATTCAGGGGTGACGCTCATGTGTCTCCTTTGTTCTGATCCCGACGCGCGCTGCGCTGCGTCAAGTTGAAACAGGTGCCTCGCGCTACATCGAGCGGCGATCGAGCATGGCGCGGGCAATCGTGCCGGCGTCCACATACTCCAGTTCGCCGCCCACCGGCACGCCGCGCGCAAGGCGCGTGACGGCGAGGCCGCGCGCCTTGAGCGTCTGCCCGAGGTAATGCGCGGTCGCTTCGCCTTCGTTGGTGAAATTGGTTGCGAGCACCACTTCCTTGACCACGCCGTCCGACGCGCGCCGGACGAGCCGGTCGAAATGAATCTCCTTCGGACCGATACCGTCGAGCGGACTCAGGCGCCCCATCAGCACGAAATAAAGACCGCGATAGGTCATGGTCTGCTCGAGCATGATCTGGTCGGCCGGCGTTTCGACGACGCACAGCAAGGTGGGATCGCGCTCCTCGTCGAGGCAGACCTCGCAGATCTGCGCCTCGGTGAAGGTGTTGCACTTCTCGCAGTGCTGCAGATGCTCGGTGGCGAACAGCAGCGAGTGGCCAAGTTTTTCGGCGCCGTCGCGGTCGTGCTGCATGAGGTGGTACGCCATGCGTTGCGCGGACTTCGGCCCGACGCCGGGCAGCGCGCGCAGCGCTTCGACGAGCGCCGACAAGGCGGAAGGTTGTTTCATGCGGATCGGCGTCGAAGTGGGTAGTGCCCGGTTATGCGGGTGACGATACAGGTGATTCGTTCGGTTTCCATCATTGCGGCGATGGCCTCGCGAGGCACGCGCTGCACATTTCGGCCGAGGCGCGGCCAGTCGGGTCAGGCGCGGAACGCGCGCAGCGAGTGCAACCCTGACGGCAGGTACGGCTCGCGCGTTCCATTATGCCGTTCACGCCGCCGCGACTGCAGCCGCGGCCCGGACCCCGCCTTGCGGCGGCGTCGTTCAGAACGGCAGCTTGAAGCCCGGCGGCAGCGGCAGGCCCGAGGTCATGCCGCCCATCTTTTCCTGGGCAGTGGCTTCAGCCTTGCGCACGGCGTCGTTGAACGCGGCGGCGACGAGGTCTTCCAGCATGTCCTTGTCGTCGGCGAGCAGGCTCGGGTCGATCGACACGCGGCGCACGTCGTTCTTGCAGGTCATCGTCACCTTCACGAGACCGGCGCCCGACTGCCCCTCGACTTCGATCAGCGCGAGTTGCTCCTGCATCTTCTTCATGTTTTCCTGCATCTGCTGGGCTTGCTTCATCAGCCCGGCGAGTTGGCCTTTCATCATGGACATGCTCCTTCTTGATAGCGTGAAATTCGGAAATCGGGCGCGTTAGGGCTTCTCGCGCGGCGAATCAGTGGACCGACGGCGCGCCGTTCGAACCGGCGTCCGGCGTGATCGGGCGGATCGAGCCGGGCACGATGCTCGCGCCGAACTCGCGGATCAACGACTGCACGAACGGATCGGCGCCGATCTCGCGCTCCGCCTCCTGCTGGCGCTGCGCGCGCAGGGCGGCATCGTGCGCGGCGGCCGTGCGGCGCGCCGGACCGACTTCGACCAGCACGTCGACCGTCTGACCGAGCCGCTCAGCGAGCGCGGCTTTCAGTTTAGCGACCTGCGAGGCTTCCGCGTACTGCGGCACCGGCACGTTCAGCTTGAGCGTGTTGCCTTCGAGCGCCATCAGTTCGCTGTTGAACGCGAGCTGATACGAAATGCCCTTGAGCGGCAGGTCGACGGCGAGCGCCGGCCAGTCGCCCTTGAAGCCCAGCGGATCGAGCGGCACGGCGGGCGGCAGCGGACGTTGATCGACCACCGGCGCCGGCGTGGACGCCGCACTCACGCGGACATCGTCCGGGCCACTGTCGAACACGGGCATGTAGCCGTCGTCCGGCAGGCCGTAATAGCCTTCGTCGGCGGCCGTGAGCGGCATGTATTCGTCGGGCGGCGGCATGTCGTCCCACGGCGGCGCCGACGAGCCGTTCTGCTCCGCGCCGTTGCGCGGTGCCGGCGACGAAGACGCTGACGCGCGCGCCGCTGGCGTAGCTGGCGCGGTGTCCTGCTGCGGCGCACGGCGCGGTGCGCCCGGTGTCGGCACGGCAACGACGACGCGCGGGGCGGCCGGTTTCGGCGCGGCCGGCGCGGCCGGCTTCGCGGCAGCTGCCGCGGTGGCACGGCCACGGTCCGAGGACACTTTCAGACCGGCGCTGCGCAGGACGTCGAGAGCGGCGCTCGCGCCGCCCGCGCGACGAGGCGCGGGATCGATTGCCGGCGGTGGCTCTTGCGACGCCGCCGCAGCAGCGGCTTGCTCCGTGCGCGCAAGCGCGGCGGCTGCCGGTGCGCTCAGCGAAGACGCGGGCGCTTCATCATTAGAAGCCGCGGTTGCACTGCCTTCGTCCGAAGCGGGATCGTTGAGGCCAGCGGCTGTGGTGGTTTCATTAGATGCGCCGCTGAAATTGGCGGTTTCGGAGCCTTCGTTCGACGCCGGACTGTTCAGTGCAGCGGCTAGGGAGACCTCGTTCGGGTGCGGGGCGGCAGGTGCGTCGTCCCACGGCGCCAACGCGGCTGCGGGAGCAGCCGCCGCCGACGTCGGTGCCGACTTCGATTCGTCGACAACCGGTGCCGACCCGGCGCTGACTGCCGGTTCCACGACCGCCGATTGCTCTATCGCCGCGCCTCGAACAGGGTTCACCGACGCAACCTGAATGCCCTCTACGCCATCAACCGCAGACTGCCCTTCAACCGTGCCGTTGGCTTGCGCCGCACCACGCGGAGCGGATTCGACCGATGCACCAACCGCGGCGCTCTTGTCGGACGGCGCAGCGTCGCGAGCCCGTGTCTCACGAGCCGGCTCGGCAGCGCTCCCATGCGCCTCGCGCGAAAGCCCCGGCACGGCAGCGCTCGAAGCCGCGATTGCCGGCGAACCCGCCGCGCCCTGTTGCGCGGCGACGGCCGGCGCGCCGGTGCGTCTCGTCCCACCCGCCCCGGCCGGGCCCGGCGCTCGGGCACCGACGGCGCCACCGCCACCGCCCGTAGGCGCCGGTTCGAACGCCAGCATGCGCAGCAGCGTCATGGTGAAGCCGGCGTATTCATCCGGCGCGAGACCCAGTTCGCTTCGACCGATCGTGGCGATCTGATAAAACAGTTGCACCTGCTCGGCGCTCAGCGCTTCAGCAAAGCGGCGCAGATCACCCGCCTCGGGCCACTCGTCCAGCACCGACGAAGGCGCGAACTGCGCCCACGCGATCCGATGCAGCAGACTCGCCAGATCCTGCAGCGCCGTGGAAAACGACAGGCTGCGCAACGCCATCTCGTCGGCCACCGACAGCACCGCGGCGCCGTCACCGTCAGCGAGGGCATCGAGCAGGCGGATCAGGTAGCTCTGGTCGAGCGCGCCGAGCATGCCACGCACCGCTTCTTCATTGACCTGATTGGCCGAATAGGCAATCGCCTGATCGGTCAGCGAGAGCGCGTCGCGCATCGAGCCGTCGGCCGCGCGCGCGAGCAGGCGTAGCGCCTGGGCGTCGTACGGCACCTGTTCTTCGCCGAGAATGTGCTCGAGATGCGAAACGATATGACCGGCGGGCATCTGCTTCAGATTGAATTGCAGACAGCGCGACAGCACCGTGACCGGAATCTTTTGCGGATCCGTCGTGGCGAGAATGAATTTGACGTGCGCGGGCGGCTCTTCCAGCGTCTTCAGCATCGCATTGAAGGCGTGGTTGGTCAGCATGTGCACTTCGTCGATCATGTAGACCTTGAAGCGCGCATCCACCGGCGCATACACGGCGCGCTCCAGCAGCGCCGCCATTTCGTCGACACCGCGATTACTCGCCGCATCCATTTCCACATAATCGACAAAGCGCCCTTCGTCGATCTCGCGGCACGCGCGGCACACGCCGCACGGCGTGGAAGTCACGCCGGTTTCGCAATTCAGCGCCTTGGCGAAGATGCGCGACAGCGTGGTCTTGCCGACGCCGCGTGTGCCGGTAAACAGATAGGCATGGTGCAGACGGCCGCCGTCGAGCGCGTGCGTGAGCGCGCGCACCACGTGCTCCTGTCCGACGAGCGAAGCGAAATCCTTCGGCCGCCATTTGCGTGCGAGAACTTGATAGGTCATCCGGAAATTGTATCAGTAACAATGCCGCTCAAAACCGATTCGCGACGGCTCGCGAACGCGCGCCGCCACTTCATTGAAACTGACTAACGGGTCGATAGAAAAAAATAGACGAGGCGCGCGAAGGAACACCAATGGGCGTGACCGCATGCGGCTGTACTCAGGGTAAAACAGGAGATGGGATGCGTTGCGCAAGAACCCGCGCGGAACAAACGCGAAAACAGCGAAAAACAGAAAAAGGAAGGTGACGAGCCTGACCCTCGGCACTGGTGGAAAACGGCTGTGGCTGCTTCGTTCCCGACCTGACCAGGTTGACCGCACCTCCATGCGAGGAGGCCCGTCACGAAACATTCTATCACCGCTTGACCCGTCGTGCGACTGTTAATACGACCAAAGCGCCAACGGCGCGCTGAATCGCGACCTTCGCACAATATAGGCAACCCGGGCCAACGCCCAGGCAATCTCGCGGCGGCCGCCGGCAAAGCCACTTGAGTTTGGCTGCCGAGCCACCAGATAGATGGCGTCGTGGTTGATGAAACACGGTGGCACTTCATCGGCAGCCGTTGGCCCCACTGCCCCTGATGAGTACTATCGCCCCCGGCAACGCATAGCGAATTAAGCTAAACTGCCGTACGGATGACCCGCGAGAGCGAGCCTTCCACATATTCCGTAACAGGTTTTCACCTTTTCCGGCACATGTCGGAAGGCTTCGATTGCGGCAAAGCGAACGAAAGTTTCCTTAGGTTTTGACGTATCGTGGCGAGCAATTCAGGCGGGCCTCGAACCGATAGAGGTATTCATACAATGAGCGAACAAATCAAGCATATTAGCGACGCATCGTTCGAACAGGACGTCGTGAAATCCGATAAACCCGTGCTGCTCGATTTCTGGGCTGAATGGTGCGGTCCGTGCAAGATGATCGCGCCGATCCTCGACGAAGTCGCGAAGGATTACGCCGATCGCCTGCAAATCGCCAAGATCAACGTCGACGAACATCAATCGACGCCGGTCAAGTTCGGCGTGCGCGGCATCCCCACGCTGATCCTGTTCAAGAACGGCGCTGTCGCCGCGCAGAAAGTCGGCGCGTTGTCGAAGTCGCAACTCACCGCGTTCCTCGACGGCAACCTGTAAAAGCGGCTGCATCGGCGCGTCCGGGGTCCACCAGGCCCGCGGGCACGTCGTGTTGAGCGTGTTGTCAGCCGGCAACACGCTCAACAAGAAAGATGCCATACCGTCGCACTGGCGGAAATTGGCGTGTGCTATGCTAGAATCCGCAAAACGTCGAAAAGACGTGTAAGTCCTTGAGCGGTTCCGCTCACTCTCCTCCCAGATTTCATTTCGTCGCACCTTCTCCTGCGGGTTCTCCGTATGCATTTATCCGAGCTTAAGACTCTGCACGTGTCCGAATTGATCGAGATGGCCAATGGCCTCGAGATCGAAAGTGCGAACCGCCTGCGCAAGCAGGAATTGATGTTCGCCATTCTAAAAAAACGAGCCAAAACGGGCGACACGATCTTCGGCGACGGCACGCTCGAAGTGCTGCCGGACGGCTTCGGCTTCCTGCGTTCGCCGGAAACCTCGTACCTCGCCAGCACGGATGACATTTACATCAGCCCGTCGCAAATCCGCCGCTTCAACCTGCATACGGGCGACACGATCGAAGGCGAGGTGCGCACGCCGAAAGACGGCGAACGCTATTTCGCGCTGGTGAAGGTGGACAAGGTCAACGGCCAGCCGCCGGAAGCCTCGAAGCACAAGATCATGTTCGAAAACCTGACGCCGCTGCACCCGAACAAGGTGCTGCTGCTCGAACGTGAAATGCGTGGCGAGGAAAACGTCACGGGCCGCATCATCGACATGATCGCGCCGATCGGCAAAGGCCAGCGCGGCCTGCTGGTCGCCTCGCCGAAGTCGGGCAAGACCGTGATGCTTCAGCACATCGCCCACGCGATCAAGCAGAACCATCCGGATGTCGTGCTGTTCGTGCTGCTGATCGACGAACGCCCGGAAGAAGTGACCGAAATGCAGCGCTCGGTGGCGGGCGAAGTGATCGCCTCCACCTTCGACGAACCGGCTGCGCGTCACGTGCAGGTCGCCGAAATGGTGATCGAAAAAGCCAAGCGCCTCGTCGAAATGAAGAACGACGTGGTGATTCTGCTCGACTCGATCACGCGTCTCGCGCGCGCATACAACACCGTCGTGCCGGCCTCGGGCAAGGTGCTGACGGGTGGTGTCGACGCCAACGCGCTGCAACGTCCGAAGCGCTTCTTCGGCGCCGCGCGCAATATCGAGGAAGGCGGCTCGCTGACCATCATCGGCACGGCGCTGATCGAAACCGGCAGCCGCATGGACGACGTGATCTACGAAGAATTCAAGGGCACCGGCAACATGGAAGTGCACCTCGAGCGCCGCCTCGCTGAAAAGCGCGTCTATCCGTCGATCAACCTGAATAAGTCCGGCACGCGCCGCGAAGAACTGCTGATCAAGCCCGAAGTGCTGCAAAAGATCTGGGTGCTGCGCAAGTTCATTCACGACATGGACGAAGTCGAGTCGATGGAATTCCTGCTCGACAAGATCCGCCAGACGAAGAGCAACTCCGAGTTCTTCGACATGATGCGCCGTGGTGGTGGCAGCTAAGACTTTGGGCTGCTAGAGCCGCGTTAGCGGCAGCATCTGCACCGCATAAGAAAAAAGCCGCTCGTTACCAACGAGCGGCTTTTTTTCGTCCTTGTGTTTTTGCCCCTCTCCCGTGGCAGATTCACCCGCCCAGCTTTCCACCATCAACGCAGCGAGGGACTCCAACATGTACGTGAACGTACACGTTGAAGTACAATACCCGCAGTCCGTCATATCTGTCACACATCATGTCGAAGGACTCGCCCGCTCTGCTGACGGTGCGCGACGCCGCCGAACGCCTCGGCGTCACACCGCGCACGCTGAAATACTACGAAGAACGTGGCCTCGTCGCGCCCACGCGCAGCGAAGGCCGCTACCGGCTCTACGACGAGGAAGACCTGAAGCGCTTCGGCCGCATTCTGCGTTTGCGCTCGCTCGGCTTCTCGCTGCACAGCATTACGGAGATGCTCAAGCAGCCGCTCGAACCGGTCGACGGCCGCCAACGCTACTCGGTCGAATCGCTGCGGCAGATTCACGACGCCATCGCGCAACAGGTGGATGCGCTCGACGCGCGCATCGAAAGCATGCGCCGCGAACTGAAGGAAGCGCAGAAGCTGCGCGCCGAACTGAGCCCCGACCTCGACTACCTGCAGCGGCGCCTCGCCGGAGAAAATGCTGACGCTTTGCTCGAGCAGCGCCGCAGCGCACGCGCCAAGGCAGGCGGCACACCGCTCGCGAGGCGCGGCAAAACCCCGGACGACGCCGCGCCGGGCGAATCCTCATGAGCACGGCGTCGGCTCGGGCGTCGCTGTTCAGCGCGGAAAAACTGCGCGGCGATTTCTTCCCCTGGGTGCTGGCCGTCGTCACCGGGCTCGACTATTTCGACAACTCGATCTTCTCGTTCTTTGCCAGCTATATCGCGGGCGGCGTCAACGCGTCGCCCGACGAACTGGTCTGGGCGTCGAGCGCCTACGCGGTCGCGGCGGTGCTGGGCATCCTGCAGCAGCAATGGTGGGTCGAACGCTTCGGCTACCGGCGCTACGTGACCGCCTGCATGGTGTTCTATTGCGCCGGCGCGGTGGCCGCGGCGCTGTGCGAATCGTCGATCGAACTGGCGTTCGCGCGCGGCTTTCAAGGCTACTTCGTCGGCCCGATGATGGGCACCTGCCGCATCCTGATCCAGATGAGTTTCAAGCCGCAGCAGCGGCCCGCTGCCACCCGCGCGTTTCTCGTGCTGATCGTCCTGAGCAGTGCGCTCGCGCCGCTGATCGGCGGCCAGCTGGTCGCGTATTTCGGCTGGCGCGCGCTGTTCGCGTGCACCGCGCCCGTGGGCGCACTGTTCGCCGTGCTGGCCGCGCTCGCGCTGCCCGACTCCGGCAACCGTCTGCCCGACGAACGCGGCGCCGCGCATTTCTGGCCGTACCTCATCTTTGCGTTCGCCCAGGGCGCGCTGCAAATCGTGATGCAGCAGGTGCGCTTCCAGTTGTTCAGCGCATCGCCCGGACTGATCCTGCTGACGGTCGCCGGCATCGCCGCGCTCGGCTGGTTCGCCTATCATCAGTGGCATCATCCGGCACCGCTCGTGCGCCTCCATGCGCTGCGCGAGAAGGTGTTCCGGGCCGGACTCGTGCTCTACATGTTCTACTACTACATCTCGACCGTATTCAGCTATCTGATCTCGCGCTTTCTCGAAAGCGGTCTTGGCTACCCGGTAGAAAACACCGGACAGCTGGTCGGCGTGACGTCGCTGATTTCCGCGAGCGCGCTGTTCATCTATCTGCGCTATGCGAAACTGCTGCCGCGCAAGAAGTGGATCATCGTGCCCGGCTTCGCGGTGGCCGCGTTCGCGGCAGCGTGGATGACGAGCATGTCGCCGGGGGTCGGCGAGGCGGCGTTGATGGTGCCGCTGTTGCTGCGCGGTCTGCTGCTGCTGTTCATCGTGCTGCCGGTGGCGAATCTGACCTTCAGAATCTTCGCCATCGAAGAGTTCACGCACGGCTACCGGCTGAAAAACATCGTGCGGCAGGTGACGATTTCGTTCGCGACGGCCTCCATGATCATCGTCGAGCAGCATCGGCAGGCGCTGCATCAAAGCCGGCTCGCGGAGTTCGTGAATCCGTACAATCCGTGGTTCCAGCACTCGCTCGCGGCGTTGACGCGGGGCTTTGCCGCCGCCGGACGCCCGCCGTCCGAGGCGCACGCGCTGGCGCTCGTGGAACTCAGCCGCACGGTCGCCCAACAGGCCAGCTTTCTGGCCTCGCTGGACGGTTTCTATTTCCTGATCGGCGTGGCGGTATGCGGCGGCATCTTCGCCGCGTGGCAAACACAGATCGACTAGAGGTTGCATCAGGCCATGCTCTCGAAACTCACTCAATGGCTCGGCACACGCCGCCGCGAGCGCGCGCTGCGCGACTACGCGATCGACGACCCGCTCTGGCAAGCCACGCTCGACGGCCTGCCGTTCCTCGCGCACCTCGATGCGCCGGACCTCGCGCGTCTGCGCGAACTGACGAGCCTGTTCCTCGCGCAAAAAGAATTTTCGACCGCGCACGAACTCGAGTTGACCGACGCGATGACCGTGGCGATCGCCGCCCAGGCGTGCCTGCCGGTGCTGAATCTGAGCCTCGACCTGTATCGCGGCTGGGTCGGCGTGATCGTCTATCCGGGCGAATTCGTGATCCGCAAGACCGTCGAGGACGAAGACGGCGTGGTGCACGAGGTCGAACAGGACGCGAGCGGCGAAGCGTGGGAAGGCGGCCCGGTGGTGTTGTCGTGGGAAGACGCGCAGATGACGGACGGCACGGACGCCTACAACGTGGTGATTCACGAGTTCGCGCACAAGATCGACATGCTGAACGGCGAAGCGGACGGCCACCCGCCGCTGATGCGCCGCTGGCACGCGCCGCTCGACGCGCAGGCGTGGGCCGATGTGTTCGACCATGCCTACGACCGCTTCTGCGCGCAGGTCGACGCAGTGCCGGAGCGCCGCTGGGCGCGCTTCGAGCGCGATTCGCTGATCGATCCGTACGCGGCGGACCATCCATCGGAATTTTTTGCCGTTTGCAGCGAGGCGCTGTTCGTCAGGCCGCAGGCGTTCGAAGCCGAATATCCGGAGTTGTACCGGCTGCTGGCGCGCTATTACCGCCAGGATCCGGCGCGAGTCGGCGTGACCTTCACGAAGGGCTGACATCCGCTGACGCGCCACGCCCGCCAGACAAGCTGCGCCGCCCCGTCCGCGCGCGCACCGGGATCCAGCCGCCAAACGGCGAGAACGGTGCCCGTAGCTCGCAAAAGGCTGGCACAAAAGTCGTCAAGCGACTGATTTTCTGGCATAATCGCCGTTTTTCGACCATAGGCAAGTGGCTCGCGCCTAGATGCGGTCCGTTCAAATACGGTCGCACGCGGGTTGGCTACCGCCAGATTAAAGGAAAGACCATGAAAGAAGGCATTCACCCGGATTACCGCGAAGTTCTGTTCATCGACGTGTCGAACGACTTCAAGTTTGTGACGCGCTCGACCATCCAGACGCGTGAAACCGCCGAATTCGAAGGCAAGACCTACCCGCTCGCCAAGATCGAAGTGTCGTCGGAATCGCATCCGTTCTACACCGGCCAGCAAAAGATCATGGACACGGCAGGCCGCGTCGAGAAGTTCCGCAACAAGTTCGGCTCGCGCGCTACCGGCAAGGTCGCAGCGAAGTAATACCCGCCTCGTCGCCGGCTCTGGCCGGCAGCGCAGCAGGAGCAAAAAGGGCAGCGCGAGCTGCCCTTTTTTGTCGCCTTGCCGATTGATCAGCGATGGCCGGGAACGAACACGGCGCACTGCCGAACCCGTGTTACAGCTTTTCCATCCACGTTGCGAGCCGTTACCGGCCGTGACGCGCATCGCACGGCACGACTACAATGCCGGATGCTCCAAATTGGCCATTCCAGCCGGACATGCCGTCCGGTCCCGGCTGCACCGCTTATCCGATATCCACACACCGCATGAGACCTGTCGTTCGCCTCACTGCCTCAGCGACCAGTGCGTTGCCGCGCTGGCTGCTGCTGACCATCTGTATCGTCTACGCATCGTTTGGACTATTCGGCCGCGATCCGTGGAAGAACGAGGATGCAGCCGGCTTCGGCGTCATGTGGACCATGGCGAACGGCAGCGCGCACGACTGGCTTCTGCCCAACCTGGTCGGCAAATATCTCACCGAAGACGGCCCGCTCGGCTACTGGTTCGGCGCCAGCGCGATCCGCGCGCTCGCGCCATGGGTCGACGCGAGCAACGCCTCGCGCGTCTTCACGGGCCTGATGTTCTGCGCGGGTTGCGCGTTCGTCTGGTATGCCGCTTACCTGCTCGGCCGGCGCGCCGAAGTCCAGCCGTTCAAATACGCGTTCGGCGGCGAGCCGGAACCGCGCGACTATGGCCGTACCCTCGCCGACGGCGCGTTGCTGATCCTGCTCGCCTGCTTCGGCCTCGCCGAGCGCGGCCACGAAACCACGCCGCAGCTCGCGCAGTTCTTCGGTATCGCGATGCTCGTATATGGGCTCGTGCGCATGATCGACAAACCGGTTCAAGGTGCGCTGATCTGGGGCCTCGCCATCGCCCTCGTCACCCTGGCCAGCAGCCCGGTGCTGGTCGGTGCGCTACTGCTCGGCACGCTGGCGATGACCCTGATCGTGCGCGAGACGCGCTCGCGCTGGCTGCTGCTGGCGGGTCTGCCGGTGGCGCTGGTGCTGTCGTCGGCGTGGCCGGTCGCCGCGCTCGCCACTTTCCCCGACGACGCCGTCTGGTACCTCAATCAATGGGTGCATGTCAGCCTGAGTTCGTTCGCCGGGCCGCCCGGCTCGGTCGCCGGCTATGCGCTCAAGAATCTGCCGCTCTTCACCTGGCCGGCGTGGCCGCTGGCACTCTGGGCGTGGTTCAGCTGGTCGGGCCTGCGGCGCGCGCCGCATGTGGCGATCCCGCTTTCGGTGATCGGGCCGCTGCTGGTGCTGGTGATCCTGCAGAGCCATCAATCGAACCGGCTGTACATGCTGCTGCTGCCGCCGCTCGCCGTGCTGGCCGCTTTCGCGCTGCCCACGCTCAAACGCGGCGCGATCAATGCGATCGACTGGTTCGCGCTCCTGAGCTTCACGATTCTCGGCAGCTTCGTCTGGCTGGTCTATATCGCGGGGCTGACCGGCTTCCCGTATCCGCTTGCGCGCAATCTCGCACGGCTCGCGCCGGGCTTCGCGCCGCAGTTCAAGGTGCTGTCGTTCGTCTGCGCGGTCGCCGTGACGATCTGCTGGTTCGTGCTGGTGCAATGGCGCCTTGCCCGTCATCCGAAAGTCTTGTGGCGCAGCGTGGTGCTCTCGAGCGCCGGCACCACCTTGATGTGGGTGCTGCTCATGACGTTATGGCTGCCGGTCGTCAATTACAGCCGGACCTATAAAGACGTTGCCGAACAGATCGCCGCACATCTGCCGGACGACTACACCTGCATCTCACCGGTGCGCCTCGGCAATGCGCAGATCGCGACCTTCGCCTATTTCGGCGACATGCATTTCTCCTTCGACCAGGACTGCGACGTGATCCTGCGCCAGGACACGCAGGATTACGGCGAACCGAGCGCAATGTCCGACTTCGTCTGGAAACTGGTGTGGGAAGGCCGCCGCGTGGCCGACCGCGACGAACGCTTCCGCCTGTACGTACGCATCGACCGTCCGAAGCCGCCGGTCGTCAAACGCCGCAACTGGCACAAGAAGTCCGGCTGACCATGTTCGCCGACGTACGGAAAATCGCCGCGCTCGCCTGGCCGGTATTGATCGGCCAGCTGGCGATCATCGCATTCGGCGTGATCGACACGGCGATGGTGGGCCGCTACTCGGCGGTCGATCTGGCCGCGCTCGGCCTGGGCTCGTCGATCTATATCTCCGTCTACATCGGCCTGACCGGCATTCTGACCGCGCTGCAGCCGATCACCGCGCAACTCTACGGCGCGCGCCGCTATAGCGAGATCGGCGAGGAAGTTCGCCAGGCTTTGTGGCTCGCGCTGGCGCTGACCGTGATCGGCTTCCTGCTTCTGTTTTTCCCCGGCCCCGTGCTGCATCTGGCGCGCGTGCCCGAGGCGCTGCACGACCGCACGGTTGCCTACCTGCGGATTCTGGCCTTCGGCTTGCCCGCCGGCCTCGCCTTTCGGGTCTACAGTTCGGTCACCAACGCGGTCGGCAAACCGCGGCTCGTGATGATCCTGCAGATCGGCGCGCTGCTGCTCAAGGTGCCGCTCAATACATGGTTCATTTTCGGCGGCCTCGGCGTGCCGGCGCTCGGCGGCCCCGGTTGCGCGCTCGCCAGCACCACGATCAACTGGGGGCTTGCCATACTCGGCATGGTGCTGCTCACGCGCGTCGACGTATTCACGCCGTTCGCAATCTTCGCACGGTTCTGCTGGCCGGTCTGGCGGCGTCAGGCGGCGCAACTGCGGCTAGGCATTCCAATGGGCCTGTCGTACCTGATCGAAGTCACCTCCTACACGTTCATGGCGCTCTTCATTGCGCGCTTCGGCACGACGACGCTGGCCGGTCACCAGATCGCCGGCAATATCGGCGCAGTGCTGTACATGACGCCGCTGTCGATCGGCATTGCTTCGTCGACGCTGGTCGCGCAGGCGCTCGGCGCGCATCGCCCGGAAGCGGCGCGCACGCTGTCGCGTCACGGCATCACGATGGCCGTGACGATCGCCTGCTGTTATGCCGCGATCGTGCTGGCGCTGCGGCCATTTATCATCGAAGGCTATACGCCGAATGCGCAGGTCGTGGCGGCGGCGTTGCCGCTGGTGTTGATCGTCGCCTGCTATCACCTGTTCGATGCGTTGCAGATCACAACCGCGTTCGTGCTGCGCGCCTACAAGGTGGCGGTCGTGCCGACCGTGATCTACGCGGTGGCGCTGTGGGGCGTGGGGCTCGGCGGCGGCTATGTGCTCGGCTTCAACGTGACCGGTATCACACCGGAATGGTTGACTGGCGCGCGCGGCTTCTGGGTGGCGAATACCGCGAGTCTGGCGATTGCCGGCATTGGCTTGCTGATGTACTGGCGGGTGGTGAGCAAGCGGCATTTGCGTCGCGAGACGGCGCTTCAGGCCGATTCGGCCGCTTGACGGAGTGGCCGCGGATTCTCACCCCGCGTGCGCCTCCTCCGGCATCTGCGCCGCGTTTGCAGGGGGTTGCGCCTCGCTCAATGCCCGATCGTGTCGCTCGAAAATCTCACGCGCCGCGAACAGCGCATTCAGCGCCGCCGGAAACCCCGCATAAAGCGCCATCTGCATGAACACCTCGACGATCTCCTCGCGCGTGCAGCCGACGTTCAACGCCGCCTCGATATGCACCTTCAACTGCGGTTGCGCGCAGCCGAGCGTGGCTAGCGACGCGATCGTCGCGATTTCACGCGCGCGCAGATCGAGTTGCGGCCGGCTGTAAATATCGCCGAAACCGAATTCGATCAGCAGACGGCCCAAATCCGGCGCGATCGGTGCGAGCGCGGCGATCACCTGCTCGCCGGCCGAGCCGTCGATTTCCTTCAGTTTGTCCCAGCCTCGGGTGTAGCGGTCGTTGTGTGGGTGGTCCATGATGAGTCCTTTTCCTGATGTGAATGAGCCCGGGTTTCGCCGGTCGTTTCGTCGGTGTGTCGTGTCGAATGATCCGCGGCGGGTGTGCGCTCGGCTGCTTCGTAGTGCGCGATCTTGTCGACGATCGCGCCGAGATTGAGTTGCAACCCGGCGATGCGCGCCAAAACTGCATCCCGATGCGCCACCAGCATGTCGCGGCGCGCGCCCACGGTCGGTTGACCTTGCGCGCGCAGCGCCGCGAACGCCTGCATACCGGCGATCGGCATGCCGGTCGCCTTGAGCCGCATCAGGAACCGCAGCCAGTCGAGATCCGCCGGCGAATACAGCCGATGCCCCGCCGCCGTGCGCCCGACCGCGCGGATCAAGCCCGCCTGTTCGTAATAGCGCAGCGTATGTGTCGAGACGCCGATCGTTTCAGCAACCTGGCCGATGGTGAGTGCTTTCGAGATATTCGACATAACGGAACTCAGGTTAGGACTTCGAGTGCACTCTAAGTCAAGCGCGTCGTGCTGTCATTTGTTCTCTCCGCGGTTCTCGCGTTCATTCTTTATGGCATGTGCGTTTTGCTCGATAAGCTCACAACAGCCTAATAACCAGGCAAAAAGGTTTAAATCCTGTTCACATTGATTTACTTGTCACGAATCGATCGGTATAAATCGTCCGCGTTCGCAAATAAGGGCGCGCAATTTGTTCTATGCTTAAGCGCAGCATCTGCTGACAGGATGCGTCGTCCCGAGTCGTCCTGAATCGTCCCTTTGCGGCTAACTTTTTTTGCCCTCAATGGAGTGCTTGCCATGCTGAAGAAGCTTTTAATGCTTTGCGTCGCTTTGGCTTTGTCGCTGTCGGCCGGATTCGCTGCGGCCGTCGAAGTGAATTCCGCCGACCAGGCGGCGCTCGAATCGGTCAAGGGTATCGGGCCGGTGCATGCGAAAGCGATCATCGACGAACGCACAAAGAATGGCCCGTTCAAGAACGCCGATGATCTCGCCACACGCGTCAAGGGCATCGGCACGAAATCGGTGACCAACCTCGAAGCAGCCGGCCTGACGATCAACGGCTCATCCACGCCGCCGACCGGCGCCAAGCCCGCCACCAAGGCGGCTGGCACCGCCGGCACCAAGGCAGCACCGGCCGCCGCGCCTGCGGCCACCACCGCAGCCACCCCGGCAGCGCCAGCCGCGACCACCCCGCCGGCCGCGCCATCTGAAGCTTCCGGTGCGAAGGCGTCGAAGTCGAAGAAGAAGAGCAAGGCCGCGGCTTCCGAGGCGGCGGCTTCCGCGCCGGCCGCGACAACCGCGGCGGCGCCGGCCGATGCCTCCGGCAGCAAGGCTTCGAAGAAGAAAGCAAAGAAGAGCAAGGCCGCATCGGCTGCGGCGGCCTCGGGCGGTGCCTGAACCGGACGCGGACCGGACGCGAATGAAACGGAGTACGAAACAGGATTGAGCGCCAGCAGCGTAACGGCCCGTGCGATACGCGCATGATCCCCATGCGACGAATCACCGGCGCCCTCCCGCCGCCGACCGCCTTCCTTCCACGGCGCCGCGCAAGCGCGCGGCGTTTTTACCCGCCGACCCGTCAGACACGTGTCGGCATTCAAGAGAGACCGTCATGAGCCTACTCGACACACTCGGTTCCCTGGTTGGCAAGTCGCCCGAAGGCGGAGGCCAGCAAGCCCTGGTTGCGGCCGCACTCGAATTCGTCAATAGCCAGCCGGGCGGCCTGAACGGCCTGATCGACCGTTTCAAGGAAAAAGGTCTCGGCGACGTCGTGACCTCATGGGTCAGCAACGGCGAGAACCAGCCGATCGCGGCCGACGCGCTGCACAGCGTACTCGGCTCCGAGACCGTCACCAACCTCGCGGCAAAAGCCGGCGTGCAGCCGGATCAGGTCACCGGCCTGCTGTCACAGATTCTGCCGCACGTCGTCAACGCTGCCACGCCGGAAGGCGAAGTGCCGGCCGAGGGCAAGCTGAACGCCACCACCGTGCTCGGCGCGCTCGGCGGCCTGTCGGCGCTGTTCGGCAAGGGCACCGCTTAAGCACAAGCGCCCACTGGCAATCGCGCAGCCCACGCGGTCAGCGGGCAAAAAAAACCGGCAACGAAGTCACCTTCGTTGCCGGTTTTTTACTTCGGCGGGAACAGCTCGACCGCTGCCGTTCCGTCGTTCGCCGAGCGCGTCTTGTTAATGCACGACGCGTTCGAACACCAGTTTGCCGTCTTCCACTTCGACCGGAATCACGTCCTTCGGACCGAACTTGCCGGCCAGAATCAGCTTGGCGACCGGATTCTCGATCTCCTGCTGGATGGCACGCTTCAACGGCCGCGCACCGAACAGCGGATCGTAGCCGACCTTGCCGACGTGTTCGAGCGCCTCGTCCGACACCAGCAGTTGCATATCGAGCTTGGCGAGCCGCTCCTGCAGACGCTGCAACTGGATCCGTGCGATCGACTGGATGTTCGAACGGTCGAGTGCATGGAACACCACGACGTCGTCGATCCGGTTCAGGAACTCGGGCCGGAAGTGCAGCTTCACTTCTTCCCAGACCGCGTCCTTCACCGCTTCCTGCGGCTCGCCGACCATCGCCTGGATCACCTGCGAACCGAGGTTCGACGTCATCACGATCACCGTGTTCTTGAAGTCCACGGTACGGCCCTGTCCGTCGGTCATGCGGCCGTCGTCGAGCACTTGCAGCAGCACGTTGAACACGTCCGGATGCGCCTTCTCGATCTCGTCGAGCAGGATCACGCTATACGGCTTGCGGCGCACGGCTTCGGTCAGGTATCCACCCTCTTCATAGCCGACGTATCCCGGCGGCGCACCGATCAGACGCGCGACGCTATGCTTCTCCATGAACTCGCTCATGTCGATACGGATCAGATGATCTTCCGAATCGAACAGGAACGACGCGAGCGCCTTGCACAACTCGGTCTTGCCCACGCCGGTCGGGCCGAGGAACAGGAACGAACCATACGGCCGGTTCGGATCCGACAGACCCGCGCGCGAGCGGCGGATCGCATCGGCCACCGCGCTGATCGCCTCGTCCTGGCCGACCACGCGCGCGTGCAGCTTCTCTTCGATCTGCAGCAGCTTTTCGCGCTCGCCCTGCATCATGCGCGACACGGGAATGCCGGTGGCGCGCGACACGACTTCAGCGATTTCTTCCGCACCGACCTGCGTGCGCAAGAGGCGCGGACGCGTCGGATTGTTCTGCTCGCTCGCCTCGGCCTTGGTCACTTCCTTCAACTGCGCTTCGAGTCCCGGCAGCTTGCCGTACTGCAACTCGGCGACCTTCTCGAGCTTGCCTTCACGTTGCAGGCGCGTGATTTCCGCACGCGTTTTTTCGATCTCTTCCTTCAGTTGCGCGCTGCCTTGCACCGCGGCTTTTTCCGCGGTCCAGATTTCGTCGAGGTCCGAATATTCGCGGTTCAGCCGCTCGATTTCTTCCTCGATCAGTTGCAGACGCTTCTGCGACGCTTCGTCTTTTTCCTTCTTGACGGCTTCGCGCTCGATCTTCAACTGGATCAAACGACGGTCGAGCCGATCCATCTCTTCCGGCTTCGAATCGATTTCCATCTTGATCTTCGAAGCGGCTTCGTCGATCAGGTCGATGGCCTTGTCCGGCAGGAACCGATCCGTGATGTAGCGATGCGACAGTTCAGCCGCCGCCACGATCGCCGGGTCGGTGATATCGACGCCGTGGTGCAGCTCGTACTTTTCCTGCAGACCGCGCAGGATCGCGATGGTGGCTTCGACCGTCGGTTCGTCGACCAGCACCTTCTGGAAGCGGCGTTCGAGCGCGGCATCCTTTTCGATGTACTTGCGATATTCGTCGAGCGTGGTCGCGCCGACACAATGCAACTCGCCGCGCGAAAGCGCCGGCTTGAGCATGTTGCCCGCGTCCATCGCGCCTTCGGCCTTGCCCGCGCCGACCATGGTGTGAATTTCGTCGATGAAGACGATGGTCTGGCCTTCGTCTTTCGCGATGTCGTTCAGCACGGCCTTCAGGCGCTCTTCGAATTCGCCGCGATACTTGGCGCCGGCCAGCAACGCCGCCATATCGAGCGACAGCACGCGCTTGCCCTTGAGCGTTTCCGGCACTTCGCCGTTGACGATACGCTGCGCCAGACCTTCGACGATCGCGGTCTTACCCACGCCCGGTTCGCCGATCAGCACAGGGTTGTTCTTGGTGCGGCGTTGCAGGATCTGGATCGAGCGACGGATTTCGTCGTCGCGGCCGATCACCGGATCGAGCTTGCCGGCCCGCGCGCGCTCGGTCAGATCCACGGTGTATTTCTTCAGCGCTTCACGCTGGCTTTCGGCGTCCTGGCTGTGCACCTGAGAGCCGCCGCGCACTGCGGCGATCGCGCTTTCCAGCGACTTGCGAGACAAGCCGTGCTGACGCGCGAGACGGCCGGCTTCGCCTTTGTCGTCCGCGACGGCGAGCAGGAACATCTCGCTCGCGATGAACGTGTCGTTGAGTTTTTGCGCTTCCTTGTCGGCCTGGTTCAGGAGGCCGGTCAGATCGCGGCCGATCTGCACGTTGCCGTCGGTGCCCTGCACCTGCGGCAGACGCGTGATGGCGTCGCCGAGCGCCGTTTGCAGCGCCTGCACATGCACACCCGCACGCGAGAGCAGCGAACGCGCCGAACCATCCTGTTGGGCGACGAGCGCCGACAGGACATGAACCGGTTCGATGTATTGATTGTCGTGGCCGACAGCCAGACTTTGCGCATCGGCCAGTGCTTCCTGGAATTTAGTGGTGAGTTTGTCGATTCTCATCAAGAGACCTCCAATTTCGATTACCACCAAAATGAGGTGTTTTATCCAGGTTTCAAGCGCTTTTTTGCATCAGGCGACGAATATTTGACGTTTGACGCAAGAGAACTGCCGCACCGCCTTCAGGCAAGCGGCGCGGAGCCGCCGCCGGCCGGCGCGACCGGCACGATCGGAATCACGCTGCTCAGGCCGAGCAGCGCGGACAGCGGCCCGTGCGGCTGCGCCACCTCGCCAATGGTATGCCGGTCGAGCTCGGAGAGAAAGGCGTGGCGTGCCGCCTCGAGCGCGCCACGCAGACGGCACTGCGACGTAATGACGCAAGCCCGGCGCTCGCCCTGCTGGTCCGGAAAACAGCCGACGAGTGCAAAGTCGCTTTCCGTCGCGCGCACGATTTCGCCGACCGTCAGCGCGCTGGTTCGATCGGCGAGCCGCAATCCGCCGTTGCGCCCACGCACCGTCTCGACCCAACCCAGTTCGCCGAGCTGCTGCACGACTTTCATCAAGTGATTCTTGGAAATGCCGTACGCGTCCGAAATGTCCCGGATCGTCGATAACCCTTCGCCGCGCACGGCAAGGTATAGCAAAACGCGTAGTGAGTAATCCGTATAGTCGGTCAGTCTCATGGGTGCAGGTATCACGATGAGCGCAAGCCGCGATCCGGAGATAACCGCGTCGATGCAAGGGTTGCCGTGTGCCGTCGCTTCGCCATAAGATGCAGGCGCTGCGCATGTTTTCCTGTTCTGCGCAGACAGGCGGTGTTGAACTTTCGGCAGTAATGGTAACGTTTCCTGCCTGGGGCATTCTTACGAAAAGCGGGGTATTCGCAGCCTACTTCCTTTCGTTTGGACTCCACTTTGAGGCCATTTCTGACGCTGCGCGGCGCCGTGTGGCAACTTACAACGAAGCGCCGCATTTTCTGGAATCAGCATGAACCCGTCTTTCCCTGCCGCGCCGGCGGTCGAACGCGCCGCCCGTCCCACCGAAACGAATATCCGCGAACTGGTCTACGCCTTTTATGACCGTGTGCGTGCCGATGCGCTGCTTGGGCCGGTGTTCGACGCGACACTCGCAGGCCGCTGGGACGATCATCTGCCCAAGATGTGTACGTTCTGGGGCAGCCTTGTACTCGGCGCAAAGCAATACCGCGGCAACGTGCAGCAGGCGCACCAGCCGCTCGAGGGAATCGAGCCGCAGCACTTCAGCCGCTGGTTGTATCTGTTTCTGGACACGGTCCAGTCGCGCTATGAGCCGGCTGCGGCGGTCCGTTTCATGGAACCGGCGCTGCGTATCGCCCAGAGCCTGCAGTTGAGTCGTTTCGGCTGGGATTACAAGATCCCGGAGGAACAACAGGCGCTGCTCGAACGCGTTGCGCCCAAACGGCCGCCGCGCGAGGGTGACGATGCCGCTCATGCGGCACGCGCGCCAGGCGAGCCATTTCCGACGCGGGTTGTCGGTCAAGCTCGGGACGAGTGATTTAGTGGGCCTATCGACGCTGGCGCCGTGCGGCTGACACTTCGGGACTGCTTCGGGGCTGTCTGCATCAACACGGCGTCAGGCTATTTGGGCCCGTCACGCGCTCGCAAGATGCGCGCGCATGCTATGTGCCAAGCGCGCTTCAGAACCGTTTGAGAGCCGCCACAAACGCCTGCTGACTCCCATCATGCCGCAACCCCACCGCCACGCCTATTCCACCGTCCGGTTGTCCGATTCGATGCCCCAGCGGGCGAGCGCCGCGTCGTCGGTGACACGGGCGTCGACCCAGCGCTCGCCGGCCTCGGTTTTCTCTTTCTTCCAGAACGGCGCCTGGGTCTTCAGATAATCCATCACGAATTCGCACGACGCGAACGCTTCCCCGCGATGCGCGGCCGTCGTCGCCACGAGCACGATCTGATCGAGCGGATACAGCTTGCCGACCCGATGCACGATCAGCACCTCGATGCCCGGCCAGCGTTCACGCGCGCTGACGATGATCGCCTCCAGCGACTTCTCCGTCATGCCGGGATAGTGTTCGAGCTCCATCGTCTCGATCGTGCTGCCGTCGTTCAGGTCGCGCACGGTGCCGACAAAACAGGCGACCGCGCCGATCTTCGGGTTGCGCGCGCGCAATCCGGCGACCTCGGCGGTGAGGTCGAAGTCTTCCGTCTGGATACGAACGGGCATCTGCGGCTCCTATGCGATTAAGCGGCGTGGCGACTCAGCCGCCGGTGACGGGCGGAAAGAACGCGACTTCGCAGCCCTCGGTGACGCGCGTGCCGGCGCCGGTCATGACGTGGTTGAGTGCCATGCGCAGCGCGCGGCCTTCGGCCAGCGTATCCGCCCAGATACCGCCGCGCACGCGCAGCCACGCGCGCACGTCGCCGACGGTCGCGATGCCGTCGGGCAGATCGACGGTTTCGTCGGCCAATTCGAGCGCTTCGCGCACGCTCGCAAAATATCGGAGTTGGATCTTCATCGGGATGGCGCCGGCGGTTGCCGGCCTCAGTTCAACAATTCGGAAAAAGGAATGAAGCGTACGGTCTCGCCGGCGCTGATCGCGTGATTCGGCGGGTTGTCGATCAGGCCATCGCCCCAGACGGTCGAGGTCAGCACAGCCGAGCTCTGGTTCGGAAACAGATCGAGCCCGCCAGCCGGATTGATACGCGCGCGCAGAAATTCGTTGCGGCGATCGGCCTTGCTCTGCGTGAAGTCCGCGCGCAGCGACAGCGCGCGCGGCGCGACCGCCTGCACGCCGGCCAGACTCAGGATGAACGGGCGCACGAACAGTAGGAAGGTCGCGAAGCTGGACACCGGATTGCCCGGCAGACCGATAAAGAAGGTCTCCGCCGACGCCGAATCCGGCGCCGCCGCGGTCTCGCCACGCCGCGCTGCACGGCGCACCGCGCCGAAGGCGAGCGGCTTGCCCGGCTTCATCGCGATCTGCCACATGGCAAGACGCCCTTCTGCTTCCACAGCCGGCTTCACGTGATCCTCCTCGCCCACCGACACGCCGCCGCACGTGAGGATCAGGTCGTGTGCCTCGGCGGCTTCACGCAAGGTCGCGCGGGTCGCATCGAGCTTGTCGGCGACGATGCCGTAATCGGTCACTTCGCAGCCGAGTTTTTCCAGCAGGCCACGCAGCGTGAAACGGTTCGAGTTGTAGATCGCGCCAGGCTTCAGCGGCTCACCCGGCATGGTCAGCTCGTCGCCGGTGAAAAATACGGCAACCTTGACGCGCCGCCGCACCGCGAGTTCGGCGCAACCGACCGACGCGGCGAGCCCCAATGCCTGCGGCGTAAGCCGCGTGCCCGCCGGAAGGATGACCGAACCGCTGCGGATATCCGCGCCTTGCGCTGTAATCCATTCGCCCGGTTCCGGACTGTGCAGGATCACGACGTCTGTGTCGGCGGCTTCGGTTTGCTCCTGCATCACGATCGCGTCGGCGCCGGGCGGCACCGTGGCGCCCGTGAAGATGCGCGCCGCCGTACCGGGCTTCAGGGGCTCCGGCGCGTGGCCGGCAGGAATGCGCTGCGAAACCGGCAAGCGGCTGTAGTCCCGAACCGTCAGGTCCGCCGTGCGGATCGCGTAGCCGTCCATTGAACTGGTGTTCATTGGCGGGACGTCGAGCGGTGAAGTGACGTCGGCCGCGAGAACACGGTTCAGCGCATCCAGCGTGGGGATCGACTCTGTGCCGGCAATCGGGCTCGCTGCGCTGAGCAGGGTCGCCAGCGCTTCGGCGGTGGCAAGCATCGGCGCGCGGGGCATGGGTGTGGACATCTCGGGTCTCGGAGCCGCAGGTTAAAAGAATATTGTAGCGGTCGAAGCAGGAAGCCTGGGCTGCGTGGCGTTATGGGGGAATTTCTGGTGTTTGAGCGCTTGCCGCGAGGTTTCGCGGCAAGCGCCGTTCGACGTGGAGCGCACGGCGTGCGGGAGCGTGCCGGACGGCTGCGTGAGCCGCAGATCCGGTCACGCTTCGACAACTGTGACTCGCTTACGCGTCCACGTTCGCCACGATAAAGTCCTTCACGTGCTGCACGTCCGCGGGCAGCACTTCGAAGCGCTGCGGCAGGGATTCGAGGCCCGAGAAAGCCGCCGGCCGCTCCGGTTCGCGCAGCAGCGCTTCGCGGATCGTCTCGCCGAATTTGATCGGTTGCGCGGTCTCCAGCACGATCATCGGAATGCCCGGCTGCAGATGTTCGCGTGCGACCTTCAGGCCGTCGGCCGTGTGCGTGTCGATCATCGTATCGTAACGCTCGAACACGTCGCGAATCGTCTCCACGCGGGTCTCGTGGCTGCTGCGGCCCGACACGAAACCGAATTGCTGCACGCGCGCAAAGTCGCCGCTCGCGGCGAGGTCGAAACCGCCCTTCTCTTCGACGTCGCGGAACAGTTGCAACACGCGCGCCGGATCGCGGCCCAGCAGATCGAACACGAAACGCTCGAAGTTCGAAGCCTTCGAAATGTCCATGCTCGGGCTACTGGTGTGATACGTCTCGGCCGCCTTGCGCACGCGGTAAATACCCGTGCGGAAAAACTCGTCGAGCACGTCGTTTTCGTTTGTCGCCACGACCAGCTTTTCGATCGGCAAACCCATCATGCGCGCGATGTGACCCGCGCACACATTGCCGAAGTTGCCCGACGGCACGGTGAACGACACACGCTCGTCGTTCGACTTCGTGGCCGCGAAGTAACCCTTGAAGTAATACACGACCTGCGCGACGACGCGCGCCCAGTTGATCGAGTTGACCGTGCCGATCTTGTACTTCGCCTTGAACGCGTGATCGTTCGACACGGCTTTGACGATGTCCTGCGCGTCGTCGAACACGCCTTCCACGGCGATGTTGAAGATGTTCGGATCCTGCAGGCTGTACATCTGCGCGGTCTGGAACGCGCTCATCTTCTTGTGCGGCGAGAGCATGAACACGCTGATGCCCTTCTTGCCGCGCATCGCGTATTCCGCGGCGCTGCCGGTGTCGCCCGAAGTCGCGCCGAGAATGTTCAGCGTTTGACCGTGCTTTGCCAGCGTGTATTCGAACAGGTTGCCGATCAACTGCATCGCCATGTCCTTGAACGCGAGCGTCGGTCCGTTGGACAGCTCCAGCAGCGACAGCGGCGCGCCGTCCTCGACGCCGAGCGTCTTCAGCGGCGTGATCTGCGCGGCGCTTTCGTCGTCGCGCACGTTGCAGTAGGTGGCCGCGGTGTACGTTTTGCGCGTGAGTGCGCGCAGGTCTTCGGCGGGAATGTCGTCGCAGAATCTGGACAGGATCTCGAAGGCCAGGTCCGCGTACGGCAGCGTGCGCCAGCGCGTCAATTCGTCGCCGGTGATGCGCGGATATTCGGCGGGCAGGTACAGGCCACCGTCCTTCGCGAGACCGCCCAGCAGGATGTCGGAAAAGGTATGGTGCTCGCCGGCTCCGGCGCCGCGCGTGGAGAGGTAGTTCATAGTTCGGCCTAGTTCAGCGCTTCCATGCGCAGCTTCGTGACTTGCGAGACAACGGTCTTCAGCGCTTCGATCGTCTTGATCGCAGCGTTGACGTGCTTTTCGACCGTTTCGTGCGTAATCAGGATGATGTCGGTTTCGCCCTTGCCGTTCGCGTCGACCTGCTCCGATTCCTTCTGCAGCAGCGCGTCGATCGAAATGCCGGTGTCGGCCAGAATGCGCGTGATGTCGGCCAGCACGCCAGTCACGTCCGCCACCCGCAGACGCAGGTAGTAGCCGCTCGTGACTTCGTCGATCGGCAGGATCGGGGTGTTCGACAGGCTGTCCGGCTGGAACGCCAGATGCGGCACGCGATGCTCCGGGTCCGCCGTGTGCAGACGCGTCACGTCGACCAGATCGGCCACCACCGCGGAAGCCGTGGGCTCGGCGCCCGCGCCCTTGCCGTAGTAAAGCGTGGTGCCGACCGCGTCGCCGTGCACCACGACCGCGTTCATCGCGCCTTCCACGTTCGCCAGCAGGCGCTTTTCCGGAATCAGCGTGGGATGCACGCGCAATTCGATGCCCTTGTCCGTGCGGCGCGCAATGCCGAGCAGCTTGATACGGTAGCCGAGTTCCTCGGCATATCTGATGTCGATCGCCGCGAGCTTGCTGATGCCTTCGACGTAGGCCTTGTCGAACTGCACCGGCACGCCGAACGCGATCGCGCTCATGATGGTCGCCTTGTGCGCGGCGTCCACGCCTTCGATGTCGAAGGTCGGATCGGCTTCGGCGTAACCGAGCTCCTGCGCGGCTTTCAGCGCGGTCGCGAAGTCGAGCCCGCGGTCGCGCATTTCCGAGAGAATGTAGTTCGTCGTGCCGTTGATGATGCCCGCAATGTACTGGATGCGATTGGCCGTGAGCCCTTCGCGCAGCGCCTTGATGATCGGGATGCCGCCCGCCACCGCCGCCTCGAACGACACCATCACGCCGTTGGCGCGCGCCGCTTCGAAAATCTCCGTGCCGTGCACCGCGAGCAGCGCCTTGTTGGCGGTCACCACATGCTTGCGATTGCGGATCGCGCGCAGCACGAGCTCGCGCGCCACGCCCGTGCCGCCGATCATCTCGGCCACGATATCGATCGACGGGTCGTCGACCACCGCATTGAACTCATCGGTCAGCGCCACCGTGCCGGCCTCGGCGCCGAGCGCCGCTGTCGCTTTGGCGGGATTGCGCACGGCAATGCGCGCAATCTCGATGCCGCGGCCCGCGCGGCGTTTGATTTCTTCCTGATTGCGGCGCAGTACCGTGAAGGTGCCGCTGCCTACCGTGCCGAAGCCCAGCAGTCCAACTTTGATCGGTTCCATGCAGCGTGTGTTTTCAAGTAGATGATTAAAAGTAAACGGGTCTCGGGTCCGGCGCGGGTCGCCCGGCGCGGCATGTGCCCAGGCATACTCGCCTGTAAGACGTGCCGCGCCGTGCGCCCTGTTCCTATTGTGCGCTAGGCTGTGTGACGCTTGCGGTAGCCGTCGAGGAAACGCGCGATCCGGTTGATCGAATCCGCAAGGTCGTCCACGTTCGGCAGGAACACGACGCGGAAGTGATCCGGCGTCGGCCAGTTGAAGCCGGTGCCCTGCACGAGCAGCACGCGCTCTTCCAGCAGAAGGTCGAGAATGAACTGCTGATCGTCCTGGATCGGATAGATCTTCGGGTCCAGCCGCGGGAACATGTACAGCGCCGCTTCGGGCTTCACGCAACTCACGCCGGGGATCGCCGTCAGCATGTCATACGCGAGTTCGCGCTGTTTGTACAGGCGCCCGCTCGGCACGATCAGGTCGTTGATGCTCTGGTAGCCGCCGAGCGCGGTCTGGATCGCGTACTGGCCGGGCACGTTCGGGCAGAGGCGCATGGAAGCCAGAATGCCGAGCCCTTCGAAGTAGTCTTTGGCATGGCGGCGGTTCTCGCCGGCGGTCAGGCCCGAGATGAACATCCAGCCGGCGCGATAACCGCATGACCGGTAGCTCTTCGACAGGCTGTTGAACGTGACCGTGAGCACGTCTTCGGAGAGCGCCGCCATCGACGTGTGCTTCTTGCCGTCGTAGACGATCTTGTCGTAGACCTCGTCGGCGAAAATCACGAGGCCGTGCTGGCGGGCGATCTCGATCAGGCCGAGCAGCAGTTCGTCCGAATACAGCGCGCCGGTCGGGTTGTTCGGGTTGATGACCACGAGCGCGCGGGTGTTCGGCGTGATTTTCGCGCGAATGTCGTCGAGGTCGGGCATCCAGCTATTCGATTCGTCGCAGATGTAGTGCACCGGCGTGCCGCCCGACAGGCTCACGCCGGCGGTCCACAGTGGGTAGTCCGGTGCGGGCAGCAGCACTTCGTCGCCGTCGTTGAGCAGCCCCTGCAGCGCCATCACGATCAGCTCCGAGGCGCCGTTGCCGATATAGATGTCGTCCAGTTCTACGCCGTGCACGCCCTTTTGCTGCGTGTAATGCATGATCGCCTTGCGCGCGGCGAACACACCCTTGGAATCGGAATAACCCGACGACCCCGGCAGGTTCAGGATCATGTCCTGAATGATTTCGTCCGGCGCGTCGAAGCCGAACGGCGCGAGATTGCCGATGTTCAGCTTGATGATGCGGTGGCCCTCTTCTTCGAGCCGCTTCGCATGTTCGAGGACGGGCCCGCGAATGTCGTAGCAGACATTCAACAACTTGTTGGATTTGAGTATCGGTTTCACGGCGGGCACTTCATCCTGGTTGATGGCTTGGGCAAACCGGCGCGGGCAAACAGCAACAGGGCCGGGCAGGTTCGCCGATATGGGGAATTCGGACGCGGCACGGACGGCGACGGCAAGCGACGACCGGCGGACGCGGATCGGGTCAGGTCAATCACGGAGCCCATTCGTCGGGCCGCTGCGCAGGCCGCTTCGCGAACCCTCTTCGCGTTGACGAACACAGACACAGCAGACGAAAAGCGGCCGAAAGCGGGCAAAACCAAGGCGGATAGCCGGTGGGCCGCACCCGCCGACTCAGCGCGGCTTGTGGCGGCATATGAGCGAGGGGCGCCGCAAGGCGGCTAAAAAGTTATAATTTAGCGGATTTTGGCCGACTTCCGCAATGCACCAACCGCAACGGCAAGCCTTTTCGGCCGCATTTGCCCCGCTTTTGCCTCGCTTGTGCCCCATGCGCGTGTCCCACTCGCGTCGAATCGCCCCGCCCGGGCCCAGCCCGGTCAGGCCGCCAACACGCATGATGTCTCACGACGACTTCGGAAAACCAATTTGAAATTACATCAGGATTCGAGCGGCGCCCTCAACACCGTCACCGGTTACGGCGCCGACTACGTCGAAATCAATCTGGTGCGCCATTCAGGCAGCCTTCTCGTGCTGCCGGACGCACCCGTCATCCCTTGGCCCATCGCCTCCTTCGAGCAGCTGAGCGCCGAGCACTTCGCCATGCTGGTCGATTCCGCGCCCGAAGTGGTCGTGTTCGGCAGCGGCGGGCGGCTGCGCTTTCCGCATCCACGCCTGACCGCCGCGCTGACCGCGAAGCGGATCGGCGTCGAAACGATGGACTTCAAGGCCGCCTGCCGCACTTACAACATTCTGATGGCCGAGGGCCGCAAGGTCGCGGCCGCGCTGTTGATCGAAGCATAGGCGCGTGCCGCGCAGCCGCGCCAGCACGGGTTGGCCGCAGCGTGCCGCACCCCGTGTGCGCTGCGGCCACGCTGTCCGGCCGGCTCGTCAGGCTCACTGCGCGCCCTGTCCGCGTGACGGCCGATCACGTACACTGCGCGCCATCGAAGGCAGTACCGGCAGCCTGAGCACGGCCGCGCGTCGTGGCCGCGCGCTGTAGACGGCAGGCGAAGAAGCCGCCGCCATCAAGGCCGGCTGCGCTCGCGGGCAACCAGAATGCGGCGCGCAGAGTCTGACGCGCGCGCGCCTCGCTCACGGCAGTCCCGCGCAGCGCTGGTCGCTTCGCGGAGGGCCGCCGCGCATAGCCGGTCGCCATTTCCGAACAACACCGCTTCGCCGCCCGCGCGGCGTCGCCACAAAGGTTGAAATCCATGAACGATACGCCTTCCAGGCTACCGCTCAACCGCACCACGATTCTGCTGCTGGTGCTGGCCCTCGCCGTGATCTGGTTCGTGCCGCTCGGCTGGCGCCACCTGCTGCCGAGCGACGAAGGCCGCTACGCCGAAATGGCACGCGAGATGTTCGTCACCGGCGACTGGATCACGCCGCGCTACAACGGCTACAAGTATTTCGAGAAGCCGCCGCTGCAGACCTGGGCGAACGCGCTCACGTTCGCGTGGTTCGGCATCGGCGAATGGCAGGCGCGGCTTTATACCGCACTGACGGGCTTTGCCGGCGTACTGCTGATCGGCTTCACCGGCGCGCGCGTGTTCAACGCGGCGACCGGCGTATTTGCGGCGATCGTGCTGGCGACCTCGCCGTACTGGAACCTGATGGGCCACTTCAACACGCTCGACATGGGCCTGTCGTTCTGGATGGAACTGACGCTGTGCGCACTGCTGCTCGCGCAGCGCCCCAACCTGCGGACCGGCTGCGTGCGCGGCTGGATGTGGGTGTGCTGGGGCTCGATGGCGCTGGCGGTGCTGTCCAAGGGACTCGTCGGCGTGATCCTGCCGGGCGCCGTGCTCGTGCTCTACACGCTGATCGCGCGCGACTGGGCCGTGTGGAAGCGCCTGCATCTGATCGGCGGCCTGATCGTGTTCTTCGCGATCGTCACGCCGTGGTTCGTACTGGTGCAGCAGCGCAACCCGGAATTCCTCAATTTCTTTTTCATCGTTCAGCAGTTCAAGCGCTATCTGACGCCTGAGCAGAACCGTCCGGGGCCGTTCTACTACTTCGTGCCGGTGCTGCTGGTGGGCTTCCTGCCGTGGCTCTCGGTGACGCTGCAAAGCGTGCGCCACGCATGGCGCCTGCCGCGCCAGCCGAACGGCTTCGCGCCGGTCACCCTGATGCTGACGTGGACCGTCTTCATCTTCCTGTTCTTCAGTGCGTCGCATTCGAAGCTGCTGTCCTACACGCTGCCGATCGCGCCGCCGATCGCGCTTCTGATCGGCATGTACCTGCCGCTCGTCACGCGCGACCAGTTGCGCCGCCATCTCGCCGGCTATGCGCTCTTTCTCGTCGCGGCCGCGTTCGGTGCGCTGTTCCTGCCGCGTTTCGGCAGTGCCCGCAATCCGGCCGAACTGTATGCCGAATACCGCACGTGGGTGTTGGCGGCGCTCGCCGTCGCCTTCGTGCTGACGCTGGCCGCGCTGTGGCTGAACCGCCGCAGCCGCGCCGGCAGCCTCGGCGCCGTCGCCACTTTCGGCGCGGCGTGGCTGCTGCTCGGCACCATCGCCGGCACGGGTCACGACGTGTTCGGCCGCCTGAGCTCCGGTGCGCCGCTCGCGCCCGCCATCAAGGCGGAGATCGCCAGGTTGCCGGCGGATACGCCGTTCTACTCGGTGGGCGTGCTCGACCACACGCTGCCGTTCTATGTCGACCACGCCATGATCATGGTCGAGCATCCCGACGAACTGGCGTTCGGCGTCTCCGTCGAACCGCAGAAATGGATTCCGTCCGTCGATGCGTGGATCGAGCGCTGGAAGGCCGACCGCTATGCGCTCGCGCTGATCCCGCCGCCGACCTACGACCGGCTCCTCAAGGAAGGCCTGCCGATGCAGGTGATCGCCCGCGACTCGCGCCGCGTGGTGGTGGAGAAGCCGCTCGCCGTGCCCGGCGGGCCGGCGGCCGTGACACCGGCGCCAGAGTCGGCGCCGGTAGAAAAAGCACAACAATGACCCCATATCAGGATCTAACCGTTCGATGAACCCGATTTCCCTCTTTTGCATTCTTGCCGGCGTCACGTTGAACGCCGGCGCGCAGTTGCTGCTCAAAGCCGGAACGAATGCCGTTGGACACTTCGAATTCACCCGTGCGAACATCCTGCCCATCGCCTTTCGCCTCGCAACCCAGCCGCCGATCATCGGCGGACTGGCCTGCTATGTGATCAGCGTGGCCGTGTGGATCGTCGGCCTGTCGCGGGTGGACGTATCGATCGCCTATCCGATGCTCTCGCTCGGCTACGTCGTCAACGCGTTCGCGGCGTGGTACCTGTTCGGTGAAGTGTTGTCGGTACAGAAAATGATCGGCATCGGCATCATCCTGATCGGCGTGCTGGTATTGGCTCGCAGCTAGATGTAACGGCCCGGCGGCGTGCCGGACACAATCTATTACTGTTTATTGCCGGCGCCGCCTGAACAGACGCAGGCGGCAAAGACCTTAAGCCGGCAATCCGGCCGGCTAAGGAATACGTAAGGTTGACCACGGTATGCTGCGCGGTTGCGCCCTGTTTTAGCCGCGGCCCCGGTTGCGCATGGTGTGTGGTTTAGTTCGCGCCCTTCGGGTTGCGCCCCCTTTCAATCGAGCGAAGCATTCATGAGCCAGTCAACAGTCCCGTTTTTGCCCTTTGTGAAACCCGAGATCGACGAGGAAACGATTCAGGGCGTCGCCGACGTGCTGCGCTCCGGCTGGATCACCACCGGCCCGCAGAACCAGAAATTCGAGGCGGCGCTCTCCGAATTCTGCGGCGGCCGCCCGGTGCGCACGTTCAATTCCGGCACGGCGACGCTGGAAATCGGCCTGCGCATTGCCGGCGTGGGTGAAGGCGACGAGGTCATCACGACGCCGGCCTCGTGGGTCTCGACCAGCAACGTGATCTATGAAGTCGGCGCGACGCCGGTGTTCGCCGACATCGACCCGGTCACCCGCAACATCGACCTCGATCTGCTCGAAAAGGCCATCACGCCGCGTACCAAGGCGCTGATTCCGGTCTATCTGTCGGGCCTGCCGGTCGATATGGACCGGTTGTATGCGATTGCCCGCGCCCACAAGCTGCGGGTGATCGAAGACGCCGCGCAGGCGTTCGGCTCGACGTGGAAAGGCGAGCGCATCGGGCGGCTGGGCGACATGGTCTCGTTCAGCTTCCACGCGAACAAGAACCTGACCTCGATCGAAGGCGGCGCGCTGGTGCTGAACAACGAAGAAGAAGCCATTCTCGCGCAGAAATACCGTCTGCAAGGCATCACGCGCACCGGCTTCGACGGCATGGACTGCGACGTGCTCGGCGGCAAGTACAACCTGACGGACGTCGCCGCGCGCGTCGGGCTCGGTCAGTTGCCACATCTGGAGCGCTTTCTCGCGCAGCGCCGGAAACTGGTGCGTGCGTATTTCGCGGGCTTCGAGGGTAGCGCGGCGACGAAACTGGGAGTCGGCCTGCCGTTTGCTGATTTTGAAAACAGCAACTGGCACATGTTCCAGATCACGCTGCCGCTCGAAAAACTCTCGATCGACCGCGCCGGCTTCATGGGCCAACTGAAAGAGCGCGGCATCGGTTCGGGCGTGCACTACCCGGCGATCCACCTGTTCTCGCTATACCGGGCACGCGGTTTCAGGGAAGGCATGTTCCCGCATGCGGAGCGTTTCGGCGCAACCACCGTCACGCTACCGCTCTTCACGCTGATGAACGAAAGCGACGTGGAACGCGTGTGCCGCGCGGTCAATGAAATTTGCGAACAATACGGAAAATAAGCGGAAATGAGTTATTCGGAACATCGCGCCGTCGCACCGGAAGTGTCGGTCATCATCCCGGTGTACAACGAGGAAGCCGGTCTGGCTGCGCTGTTCGCGCGCCTCTATCCTGCGCTAGACGCGCTCGGCACCGGTTATGAAGTGATCTTCATCAACGACGGCAGCCGCGACAAGTCCGCGGCCCTGCTCGCCGAGCAGTTCCGTGCGCGTCCCGACTCGACCCGCGTGATTCTGCTGAACGGCAACTACGGCCAGCACATGGCGATTCTGGCGGGCTTCGAGCAATCGCGCGGCGAGATCGTCATCACGCTCGACGCCGACCTGCAGAATCCGCCGGAAGAGATCGCCAAGCTGGTCAACAAGATGCGCGAAGGCTACGACTACGTCGGCACGATTCGCCTGCAGCGCCAGGACAGCCTGTGGCGCCGCAAGGCCTCGCGTGCGATGAACCGGCTGCGCGAGCGCATCACCCGCATCAAGATGACCGACCAGGGCTGCATGCTGCGCGCGTACAGCCGGCATATCATCGACACGATCAATCGCTGCGGCGAAATCAACACCTTCATTCCGGCGCTCGCGTACACGTTCGCGCAGAATCCGGTGGAAGTCGAGGTCGCGCACGAAGAGCGTTTTGCCGGCGAATCGAAGTACTCGCTGTATTCGCTGATCCGCCTGAATTTCGACCTCGTGACCGGCTTCTCGGTGGTGCCGCTGCAATGGCTGTCGTTCATCGGCGTGATCCTGTCGCTCGGGTCCGCGGCGCTGTTCGTGCTGCTGCTGATTCGCCGCTTCATCATCGGCGCGGAAGTGCAAGGTGTGTTCACGCTGTTCGCCATCACCTTCTTCCTGCTCGGTGTGATCATCTTCGCGCTCGGTCTGCTCGGCGAATATATCGGCCGGATCTATCAGCAGGTGCGCGCGCGTCCACGCTACCTCGTGCAAACCATTCTTGAACAGCGCGACGGCACGACCGTCGCCGAAGCGCCGCGCCAGACGGTCGTACAGGCCGTGCAGGCCGCGCCGCTCCTCGACCAGGGTCCCACTCCATGAAGCCGCGCGCCGTCGTATTCGCGTATCACAACGTCGGTGTGCGCTGCCTGCAGGTGCTGCTCGCGCGCGGCGTGGACGTGGCGCTCGTCGTCACGCACGAAGACAACCCGACCGAAAACATCTGGTTCGGCAGCGTCGCCTCCGTCGCGGCCGAACACGGTATTCCGGTGATGACGCCGAACGATCCCAAAAGTCCCGAGCTGCACGCCGCGGTGAGTGCCGCGCGCCCGGACTTCATCTTCTCGTTCTACTACCGCCATATGTTGCCGGTCGAGTTGCTGGCGCTCGCCGCACGAGGCGCGTACAACATGCACGGCTCGCTGCTGCCGAAGTACCGCGGCCGCGTGCCGACCAACTGGGCGGTGATTCACGGCGAAACCGAAACCGGCGCGACGCTGCACGAAATGGCGGCCAAGCCGGACGCGGGCGCGATCGTCGCGCAAACGCCGGTGCCGATCCTGCCCGACGACACCGCGAGCCAAGTGTTCGACAAAGTCACGGTGGCCGCCGAGCAGACGCTGTGGCGCGTGCTGCCGTCCTTGCTGGCGGGCGAAGCGCCGCATCTGCCGAACGATATCTCGCACGGCAGCTATTTCGGCGGCCGCAAGCCGGAAGACGGCCGCATCGACTGGACGCAACCGGCGCAGCAGGTCTACAACCTGATCCGTGCGGTCGCGCCGCCCTATCCGGGCGCGTTCACGGACCTCGGCGGGCACCGCTTCATGGTTGCGCGCGCGCGGCTGGCCGCGCCCGGCGCGCTTCGCTCGGATTTGCCCGCGGGCCTGCACGTAAGCGATAATGCCATTTTCGCGATATGCGGCGACGGCCGCACGATCGCCATCCACGAATTGCGGCACCAGCACGGCGGCAGCGAGACTGTCGTCACTCCGGCCGAATTTGCCCAGCTCATTCAAACTCCCCGTTACTCATGAAAAAAGTCCTGATTCTGGGTGTGAACGGCTTCATCGGCCATCACCTGTCCAAACGCATTCTCGAAACGACCGATTGGGAAGTGTTCGGGATGGACATGCAGACCGAACGTCTGGGCGACCTGATCAATCATGAACGGATGCACTTCTTCGAAGGCGACATCACGATCAACAAGGAGTGGGTCGAATATCACGTCAAGAAGTGCGATGTGATCCTGCCGCTGGTCGCGATCGCCACGCCCGCCACGTACGTGAAGCAGCCACTGCGCGTGTTCGAACTCGACTTCGAGGCGAACCTGCCGATCGTGCGTTCGGCCGTCAAGTACGGCAAGCACCTCGTGTTCCCGTCCACGTCCGAGGTCTACGGCATGTGCACGGACGAGCAGTTCGATCCGGAAGAATCGCAACTGTCGTACGGTCCGATCAACAAGCCGCGCTGGATCTACGCGTGCTCCAAGCAGTTGATGGACCGCGTGATCTGGGGTTACGGCATGGAAGGCCTGAACTTCACGCTGTTCCGTCCGTTCAACTGGATCGGCCCGGGCCTCGACTCGATCTACACGCCGAAGGAAGGCAGCTCGCGCGTGGTCACGCAGTTCCTCGGCCATATCGTGCGCGGCGAGAACATCAGCCTCGTGGACGGCGGCGCGCAAAAGCGCGCGTTCACGGACATCGACGACGGCATCGGCGCGCTGATGAAGATCATCGAGAACAAGGACGGCGTGGCAACGGGCAAGATCTACAACATCGGCAACCCGACCAACAATTTCTCGGTGCGTGAACTCGCGCACAAGATGCTGACGCTCGCCGCCGAATTCCCGGAATACGCAGACACGGCCAAGCAGGTGCAACTGGTCGAAACCTCGTCGGGCGCGTACTACGGCGCGGGCTATCAGGACGTGCAGAACCGCGTGCCGAAGATCGACAACACCATGCAGGAACTCGGCTGGGCGCCCAAGTCGACCTTCGACGAAGCGCTGCGCAAGATTTTCGAAGCGTATCGCGGCCACGTCGGCGAAGCGCGCGCTCTCGTCGAACAGCAATAAGGGCCGATCCTTGGCTCGTATCGTCCTGAAGATCGACGTCGACACGCTGCGCGGCACCCGCGAAGGCGTGCCGAATCTCGCGCGCATCTTCGACCGCTTCAAGGCGCGCGCCACCTTCCTCTTCAGCCTCGGGCCCGACCACACCGGTTGGGCGATGCGCCGCGTGCTGCGGCCGGGCTTTTTGCAGAAGGTGTCGCGCACCTCGGTGGTCGAACACTACGGCATCAAACAGTTGATGTACGGCGTATTGCTGCCCGGCCCGGACATCGGCGCCAAGGCCGCAGCGGAAATGCGCGCGATCCACGAAGCCGGCTTCGAGTGCGGCATTCATACGTGGGATCACGTCTACTGGCAGGACAACGTGCGCTCGAAAGACCGCGCATGGACCAAGGCGCAGATGCAGCAAAGCCACGACCGTTTCGTCGAAGTGTTCGGCACGCCGCCGGTCACGCACGGCGCGGCCGGCTGGCAGATGAACGGCCACGCGTTCGAGCAGATCGACGCGTGGGGCATGCACTACGCGTCCGACGGCCGCGGCCACTCGCCGTATCTGCCGGTGGTCGGCGGGCGAACGCTCACGCATGTGCAGATGCCCACCACGCTGCCCACGCTCGACGAAGTGCTCGGCGTGGACGGTGTCGAGCCGCACAATGTCGCCGCGTGGATGCTCAAGCATACGGAAAACAATCCGCACGACCAGGTGTACACGCTGCACGCGGAACTCGAAGGGCAAAAGCTCGCGCCGATTTTCGAACAGCTTCTGGAAGGCTGGCGCGCGCAAGGCCACACCTTCGCGACGATGGGCGATTATTACGCGGCGCTAGACCGCAGCACGCTGCCATCGTACCCTGTTACATGGGGCGAAATTCCAGGGCGCTCCGGCGAACTGATTGTCCAGCCCTGACTGGTCAGCCCGCAGCCGGCCCTGACGACCCGAGCGCCGCGCGAGAACATGCCGCGCGCCGGCCGCCCCTCCCAAAAGTCTCGACGCCAGGCCGGCGCCGCCGCAATCTTCCGGCGCCGGCCATAACAACCGGAGAACCTCGTGCCCATCGCAGTCGACCAACCCATCCCCGACTTCACCGCCCCCGCTACCGGCGGCGAGATCACGCTGTCCAAGCTGCGGGGCAAGAAGGTGGTGCTGTATTTTTATCCGAAGGACAACACGCCGGGCTGCACGACCGAAGGTCTGCAGTTCCGCGATCTGTATCCGAAGTTCAGGAAGGCCGGCGCGGAGATCATTGGCGTGTCGCGCGACAGCCTGCGCTCGCATGACAATTTCAAGGCAAAGCTCGAACTGCCCTTCCCGTTGATCTCGGATCCCGAGGAAACGCTGTGCGCGCTCTTCAACGTCATCAAAATGAAGAAAATGTATGGCAAAGAAGTACGGGGAATTGAACGCTCCACGTTCCTCATCGGCGCTGAAGGCGTGCTGCGCCAGGAGTGGCGCGGCGTGAAGGTGCCCGGCCACGTCGACGATATTCTGGAGGCTGTACAAGCGCTTTGAGGCGCGTTATATTGGGTTGCAATGAGTGCCTGTACACCCCAAATTCTTCGCCGCTGCGCCAGACTTGACGGCCGTTTCCGGTTTTTCCCGGGTGCCGTTGGAGTCGTGAGGCGCAACGCGAGCACTGTAGGCGAGCCGCTTGCCCCGTACGCCGGGGCGGCGGCTTTTTTAATTGCGCGCGGCCGTTCGTTCACTCGGCCACGCGCTTCCGTTAAGGAGCCGATCGAAGACCAGGCGAACCGGCATCTCTAGACCGAATGCGCGCCTCCGGGCGCAAACTGCGTGCGCATCCATTGGCACCGGCAGAATGCGACAGGCGGCGCACGATATGCGACCCGATTAATTCGAGGGAAACCATGCCTTTGCCTACCCCCCCCAGCAAGCTCGGCAATCTCCTGCCGCCTGACGAATACAAGGCCAAAGCCGCCAGCCCGGCGCGCTCCGCCGCGAAGAAACAGGCGACCGTTGGGGAATCCGCAGAGTCGGCCGACTATGGCCGCGCAAACGTCGCCACGCCGATGGCGCACGCCGCCAATGCCGCGACCACTTTGCGGCCTGTGCCGACGTCGTCGGCGGCTCCGGCTGTATCCGAATCCTCTGGCGAGGCCGCGCCCACCCGCAGCCGCAAATCGAAGCAGACGGCCGCCCTGTTGCAGCCGGTTCCCGCTGCCCGTCCGCAAGCCGAGCCGGCTGCGCCCGCAGAGCCGGTCGTCGCGCGTGCGCCGAGTGCGAAGCAGGCTGAGGCGAGCACACCCGCAGCCGCCGCGCCGAACACGCGCGGCACCGGCAGGAAACGCGGCACGGCCACCGAACCGGTCGAAGTCCAGAAGCTTTTCGTGCTCGACACGAACGTGCTGATGCACGATCCGAGCTGCCTGTTCCGTTTCGAGGAACACGACGTCTATCTGCCAATGATGACGTTGGAAGAACTCGACAACCACAAGAAGGGCATGTCGGAAGTCGCGCGCAACGCCCGTCAGGTGAGCCGCACGCTGGACGCGCTCGTGGCGAACGCCGGCAATATGTCCGACGGCATATCGCTCGCGCGTCTGGGCAGCCGCGAGGCTTCCGGGCGCCTGTACTTCCAGACCAAGCTCACCGCCATCGAACCGGTGGAAGGTCTGCCGGAAGGCAAAGCCGACAACCAGATCCTCGGCGTGGTGCGCGCGTTGCAGCGCGACCGGATGGATCGCCAGGTCGTGCTGGTGTCGAAAGACATCAACATGCGCATCAAGGCGCATGCGCTCGGCCTGCCGGCTGAAGACTACTTCAACGACCAGGTGCTCGAAGACAGCGATCTGCTGTATTCCGGCATTCGCGCGCTGCCGCAGGATTTCTGGACCAGGCACGCGAAGGGCATGGAGAGCTGGCAGGACACCAAGACCGGAACCACGTATTACCGCGTGACCGGTCCGCTGTGCGCGTCGATGCTGGTCAACGAGTTCGTCTATCTGGAGCCGCAGAACGGCGAGCCGGCGTTTCACGCGCTGGTGCGCGAACTGAACGGCAAGACGGCGCTGCTGCAAACCTTGCGCGACTACGGCCACCACAAGAACAACGTGTGGGGCATCACGGCGCGTAACCGCGAGCAGAACTTCGCGCTGAACCTCCTGATGAACCCGGAAATCGACTTCGTCACGCTGCTGGGTCAGGCCGGCACCGGCAAGACGCTGGTCGCGCTCGCCGCCGGTCTCGCGCAGGTGCTGGACGACAAGCGCTACAACGAGATCATCGTGACGCGCGCAACGGTGCCGGTTGGTGAAGACATCGGCTTCCTGCCAGGTACGGAAGAGGAAAAAATGCAGCCGTGGATGGGTGCATTCGACGACAACCTCGAAGTCCTGCAGAAAACCGACGACGCCGCCGGCGAATGGGGCCGCGCCGCGACTCAGGAGCTGATCCGCTCGCGCCTGAAGGTCAAGAGCATGAACTTCATGCGTGGCCGCACGTTCGTGGACAAGTATCTGATCATCGACGAGGCGCAAAACCTGACGCCGAAGCAGATGAAAACGCTGGTCACTCGTGCGGGCCCTGGCACGAAGATCATCTGTCTGGGCAACATCGCGCAGATCGACACGCCGTACCTCACGGAAGGCAGTTCGGGTCTGACGTACGTGGTCGATCGCTTCAAGGGCTGGGCGCACAGCGGGCATGTGACACTGGCACGCGGCGAGCGTTCGCGTCTCGCCGACTACGCGTCGGAAATTCTCTAGGTTTCAGTTAGTTAGCTTCAGTACGAAGCCACGTCCGGAGCATTCCGGACGTGGCTTTTTTCTTGGTGGTGCGTTCCCGACTGGCAACACTTAGCGCATGAACTTCATGTAATTTATGAAGAATTCTTGCCGGAGCGAGGCTCCAAGGGCTACCATCCCGACATCGTCCGCCATTAAACGAGCGTTTACCGCTCTCCTCGTCTTCATGCGCCGACTCGCCTTTTCGTTGCTGACCGTTCTGCTGCTCGCCGCCTGTGCCGGTGCGCCGCAAAAGACGTCGTCACGCGGATCGAGTAGCGCGGTCGTGGTGGCGAACGGCGCTTATCACGCTCCGCCGCCCGGGTTTCCGAATTTCGTCGATCACAGCATCGGCCGCGAGGAAATCTCGATTCAGGCGATGAGCCTGGTCGGCATTCCATACCGTTGGGGTGGCAATACTCCAGATAGCGGCTTCGATTGCAGCGGATTGGTTCGCTACGTGGTCTCGCGCGCGGCTTCCGTGAATCTGCCGCGCACGACGGCGGACATGAGTGGGCGCGGCGAGTCGATAGAACCGGACGAGATCGCGCCGGGCGATCTGATTTTCTTCAACACGACGGGGCGCGCGCATTCGCATGTCGGCATTTATGTCGGCAAGCTGCGCTTCGTCAACGCGCCGTCGACCGGCGGCACGGTGCGGCTCGATTACCTGACCAATCCGTATTGGGCCAAACGCTTCGACGGCATTCGTCGCGTGGCCGCGCCGGCTGCAACGCCAACGCCGTTCGATACGCCGAGCTATCAGGCTGCGGCACCGCAGCCTGAGCGCGTCGCGCCGGTGGCGCAAACAACGCCGGCGTATGCTGGTGCGGCGGGCACGACGGCGACCGTGGTGGCGCCGACCTCGGCGAAGACGGCGACACAGCCGCCGGTCTATGCCGCAGGTGCGCTGCAGCCCCAATCCCAGCCGCAGCAGACGGCCCGCGTTGCAGCGGCGCCTCGCGCACCTTTGACTGCGGAGGCTCAGCCGCTCACTGCATCGGCACATGCTGATCCGTTTGAGCCGCCACCGCCCGGCATGAGCGCCGCGCAGATCCAGGCGCGTGAGGCTGGCGCTGTGTCGCCGACGCCGGTTCCTGGCGCTCAGACCAGCGCGTACGACGCCAACTCCGGCGCACCGGCTCAACAACATCCGACGGCTTCAAGCAGTGCTGCGCCAACGGCGGCCGTCCACCCACCCGATCCTATCGACGCGGCAGCCGACGCGTTCGAACCGCCGCCGCCCGCCGCCGTCGCCGCCCGCCAAGCCCGGCAGGCGCATCAAGCCGATGAGAGCGGCAGCGTGCAGATCATGCGGGCTTCCACGGCGTCGCGCGGCATGCCCGCTCCCACGCAAACCAACGACGACCCGATCGCCCGCTTCGCCAACGGCAACTTCTGAGGTCGCGAAGCGCGGCTGGCGGTCAGCGCGCTGACGCGCCCGGCCGCTCGCAATCATGCGCGGCGCTGCCGACCGGTGCACCACAAGCTCGCCGCCGATCTGCTATCGTCACCGATATTCTTTCGACAGCGGGTGATGACGATGGATCTCGGACTCAAAGACAAGGTGGTGTTGATCACGGGCGGCAGCAAGGGAATCGGGCTTGCCTGTGCCCGTGCGTTTGCGCTCGAAGGCGCGAAAGTCGCGATCGTCTCGCGCGATCCCGCCAACCTCGCGCGCGCCTACGAACAGTTGAAACAAGAAGGCCTGCAGGTGCACCGGACCCGCGCCGATCTGCACGAGCCGCACAGCGCCGCCGATATCGTCGAAGAAGTCAGCACCGCGGTCGGCCCGATCGACGTGCTGATCAACAGCGCAGGCGCCGCGCGCCGCTACGACCCGGAAACGCTCGATGCCGAGGCGTTCCGCGCCACCATGGAAGCGAAATACTTCCCCTACATCTATCCCCAGCAGGAAGTGCTGCGCCGCATGGCCGAGCGGGCGAAATCCGGTAATGGGAGCGAGCCCGGCACGATCGTCAATATCATCGGCATGGGCGGCAAGATCGCGAGCGATATCCACATTGCCGGCGGCGCCGCGAATGCCGCGCTGATGCTTGCCACAGTCGGCCTCGCGCACTATTACGCGCGCTACGGCATCCGCATCAACGCGATCAATCCCGGCGCGACGCTCACCGAGCGTGTCGAGGAAGCAGTCAAACTGGAAGCGACGCAGCAAGGCATCGGCAGTGCGGAAGCGCTCGCGCGCGGCCAGGCCAGAGTGCCGCTCGGACGCTTCGCCAAACCGGAGGAAATCGCCGACGTCGCGCTGTTTCTGGCGAGCCGCCGTGCAAGCTATGTGACGGGCGCAATCGTCCCGATGGATGGAGGCAGCGCGCCGCTGATCTAGGCGCGCTTCTAACCCTGCAACTGAGCGCGCGGCAGGCAGCGCTGCCGCGCGCGTGTTGTGCGTTTTCCGCGTTTCCCGCGCCTACAGGAAACGGTGGCCGAGCCACCACGCAACCCCGGCGAGGGCCGCGGAAGCCGGAATCGTCAGAATCCACGCCCAGACGATGTTGCCGGCCACGCCCCACCGCACCGCGCTCAGCTTTTGCGTCGCGCCGACACCCACGATCGCGCCGGTAATCGTATGCGTGGTGGACACCGGAATGCCGAGCCACGAGGCGGTAAACAGTGTGATCGCGCCGCCCGACTCCGCGCAAAAACCGCCGACCGGCTTGAGCTTGGTGATCTTCTGGCCCATCGTGCGGACGATCCGCCACCCGCCGAACAACGTACCGATGCCCATAGAGAGATAGCAGCCGCCGATCACCCACAGCGGCGGCGCGTCCGCGATCGACGACGCATAGCCGGTCGCGATCAGCAGCATCCAGATGATGCCGATGGTTTTCTGCGCGTCGTTGCCGCCGTGGCCGAGGCTATACAAGCCCGCGGACACCAGTTGCAGGCGACGGAAACGCCGGTCCACCTTGCTCGGCGGCGTGCGGAAATAGATCCACGACACCGCCAGCATGAAGAACGAGCCGAGCACGAAGCCGAGCAGCGGCGAAATGAAGATGAAGGCCACCGTCTTCATCAGGCCGTCGAAATTGAGCGAACCCCAGCCCGACTTGGCGAGCGCCGCGCCCACCAGCCCGCCGATCAGCGCATGCGACGAGCTCGACGGAATGCCGTAATGCCAGGTGATGATGTTCCAGCCGATCGCGCCGACCAGCGCACCGAAAATCACGTAATGGTCGACGATGTTCGGATCGATCGTGCCCTTGCCGACGGTCGCCGCCACTTTCAGATGGAACACGAAATACGCGATGACGTTGAACGCCGCGGCGAAGGCGACCGCCTGCTGCGGTTTCAGCACGCCGGTCGAGACGACCGTGGCGATCGAATTCGCCGCGTCGTGGAAGCCGTTCATGAAGTCGAAAATCAGCGCGACGGCGACCAGGCCGGTGACGACCCAGATTGCGAGTTGTATCGATTGCATTATGCGTTTTCCAGCACGATGCCTTCGATGATGTTCGCTACATCTTCACACTTGTCCGTGATCGTTTCGAGCAATTCGTAGATCGCCTTCAGCTTGATCAGGGTCTTGACGTTGTCTTCTTCGCGGAACAGTTTCGACATGGCCGAGCGCAGCACGCGGTCGGCTTCCGATTCCAGCCGGTCGATTTCCTCGCAAGCCTTCAGAATCTGGCTGGCCTGCTTCATGTCGGACAGCAGACTGACGGCGAATTGCACGCGCTCGGAAGTGGCAGTGCAGATGTGCGCCAACTGGCTCGCCTCGGAAGTCACGGCCTGCACGTCGTACAGCGAAATGGCGGTGGCAACGTCCTCCATCAGGTCGAGGATGTCGTCCATCGTGGTGATCAGCTTGTGAATCTCGTCGCGGTCGAGCGGCGTGATGAACGTCTTGTGCAGCAGGTCGATGGTTTCGTGCGTGAGCTTGTCAGCGGCCTTCTCGGCTTTCTGCACGTTTTGCTTATGGGTCTCGGCGTCCTGCAGATTGTCGATCAGCAGCTCGAGTTCACGGCTTGCCGAGACGATGCACGTTGCGTGCGCATTGAAAATTTCAAAGAACTTGCCCTCGGTGGGCATGAATCGACCGAACATTGGGATCCCGAAAATTGGTC